>Ga0310786_10001566_pt1 | contig 36785 bp, 43 predicted proteins | sample AusTroGonzalo_MG_FD_203881 | JGI IMG/M metagenome (GOLD analysis project Ga0310786, IMG submission 203881) | Bovine rumen microbial communities from tropical cattle in Woodstock, Queensland, Australia - Gonzalo_03 (v2) (version 2) | ecosystem: Host-associated > Mammals > Digestive system >... | reverse complement strand
ATACACATGGTTTAGTAAATCCATCTAAGTAATCTTTAGTCTCTTGGAAGCTAAGATTATCAAAGCATGAATCTTTTTGCTTTCTTAATTCATTCATTCTATATTCTAAGTCAGCTATCTCTTTAGAATCTGAATCTGCTGCTGCATTATCAGAGATTAAAAGAGTTAAAAGGCTGATTACTAATATACCTAATACGATTAGTACAATGTTTAATAGTTTCTTCATGTAATAGTTTAAAAGATAAATATGAGCTTGCAGGATTTTTAAGAGAATATTTCTGATTTGGGAGGTTCTATGTTTTACTAGCTGAAACTAGCTAGCACCAACAAACTCGGTATTTTTCAGACTTTGGTTGTCTAGTATTACGCTTGCTTAATACTCCATATTTCTCCATCTAGCTACAGCTTCAGGAGACTGATCCATCCATGATGGAGGCAGAGACATACTTTTAAGTAACTTAACTTTCTCCATAATTTCTCTATCCTTTCTAGCTAGGAATTCTTCTCTAGTCTCTACCTCCTCCACTAAAAAGGTAATGGATCATTTTCTGTAGTTTCTTCTAACTTACTTTCAGGCTCTCATTCGCTATACATAGCCATAGCTTCTTCATAAATCCTATGAGCTAAAGCTATACATTCATTAAAATTCTCTTTCTTTGGATCATATAATACCTCAAAGGCTACCTTAATAGCCATTCAGATAGTTGCTGATTTATTCGTAGCCTCAGCATTAAAGGCTTTAGGTTTAAATGGATTTTCTTTAACTTCCTTGAACTTAGTCTTACCATTCTCTTCAAAAGATTCGTAGTTTACTGTATCTCATACCTTAAAGGCATCAGCTTTCTTTTTTCATAGGTTTATAAGTTCTCCATTATCTAACTTCATGTTTATGTAGTAGATAGTTCCATTTGGTCATTTCCATTCATTAACCTTTGTAATTTCTGTAATTTTTGCAGTTTTCATGTTTGTAATATCATTAAATAAATTAAATCTCTTTATATATCGGCTCATCGTTTCACTCTATTCATAGTTCTTCCATAATATCGTGTAGTCTCATTTCAGCTTCTCCTTTTGTTGTTAATAATGGACAGATTTCATATAGTTCATCATTAATGTAGATGGCATATCTGTAAACATCATCATCAACTTCATACCTAACTGAATTAGGTGCATAAGTTCTTACTTCCATGTTTGTCTTTTGTAAGTATCTAAATATCGCTCTACGGCTGTTTGTCTTTTCTCTAAATCATTCTCAAATAGCTTATAGTATTCTCCAAGAGATAGGATTCAGATTCTTCTAAGAAACACTTTGAACATAAGTTGATTTTCTCGGTAGATTATATCTTCTAGTTTCATGTTTAGTTCTTAATACGATTTAAAATGTTATTGAATATTGAAATGTTTATCGGCTTTCATTCTGATGCTCTCTTACTAATCTCCAAGTTCATCTTTTCTCTAAGTTCTGGATCTTTTATCTGTAGCAGAGCATTTTCTACTGTTCAGACTTTTTTGCTCTCTACTCTTTTTATACTAGAGATAGCAATTAAATCTGTTCAAAGGTTTAGAAATCTGTTTGTTCCGTTAAGTAACTTTTCTAAATCCTTAACTGCTACAGGTGTGGGGTATACCTTATCATCAAAGGTGTAAATGTAGCTTAGTTCTTCATAAAGTTTAATGTCATTCATTGTTTATACGGTAGGAATTGAAACTACTTTGGGAGTATATTGTTTGATTTTATCCATTATCACTATGTAATAAGGAACTCACTCCTTGTTTTTTCTATTGAGCTTAGCTATACTCAGAATCTGTTTACTCCAGAACTCATCCTGTTTAATGAAAGATAGAATTGTAATGAAAGTTTCTAATCAGACTTGTTTTATTATTTTTTCAGCTTCTAACATTTGACTATAGATATATTTTGTTTCTCATTGTTTGTTTATTAGATAAGATATATTTCATGTATCTATATTACTGTATATATACTTATACACTATATCATATATTGTATTATTATTACTTATATATATAGTCAAAGCCTCGTTTGTTTTTTCTGTTTTCTTAGTTTTAGACTCGCTTTTTTTAGTCCTGCCAGCACTTATTTTTTTAGTGTTGCCAGGTCTTAAATTTAAGTCCTGGCAGCTCTTATTTTTGGTCCTGCCAAGTCTATTTTTTTTATCTTTCATATTCTCGCTTCTTCTCAGATTCGGATCTAAATACTTTAATAATCAGCTGTACTTAACTTCATTATCAATGTAATATAACAAGGTAGCTCAATAGATTTCTAATTTCTTCTCAGGATGTTCTTTAGCTAGCTCAATAATCTCATCGGATATTGAGAGTCTCATGCTGTTTACTTCTCTAAAATAAATTGGTCTTTGGTAAGGATCTCTCATTTAGGTACGAGTCCCTTTCATATCTCGTATCTAATTTCAAAGAATCCCCCCTCTAACTCTCTCATGTTGTGGTATTCTCACTTAGGATCTTTTCCTAAGTAGTTTATACCATCTCCCTTGCTTTTGATAATTCGTTTATTCATGGCAATGGTGGATATAAAATAAAAGAGTTCCCTGTAATATAAGTAGTATCTCCTGTTGCCATGAAAGGCTCTAACAAAAAAGAACTCACTTATATCTGCTGCAGGAGGGTTGACATTCCTACAGCAAATATAAATAAGTTCTTATTTGCTGGTCAACCTCTTGCGATGCCAGCTTTTTCTTTTGTGTGATAGACTTTAGTGTGGTAGAGCCTTATAAAGAAAAAGCTATTCATCATTTACAATGAATAGCTTTCGTGTATATATAGTTCTAATTGCAGTTCTGAACTTGTTTCAAGGTACATTGTGCAAAGTAGAAATCTATAATTTTTTAGAGCTGGGTAGCTCTTATACAGGAATGTTGCCATTCATTGATACAACAATTATAGTCAAAACAATTTCATTGTCAAATAAAAATACACAAAATTTTTTTGTGGCTTTATAATTAGTGTTTCAGATAGGGTAGCTAACACAAAATTAAAAAAAAGAAAAGTAGAGGAAGATAACTCCCCTACAATTTAGGTATCAAAAATTGAGTGTTTCTTAATTTATTATTACAATAATCTAAATAAGTCTGAGTAGTTGTAATATTCTTATGTCATAATATTTGGCTAATATAAACTATATCTCCCCCATGTTCTAACATCTGAGTCGCACATGTATGTCTTAGTCTATGCGGTCGGACTTGTATTCAGACTTTTTTTCATGCTTTACTGATTATATCTTCTACACTAGCTCTACTGAGTGGCTTTCATTTAGAATTATTAGAATGAGATACAAATACATAATCAGAATTTATTTTTAATTTTCTCCTAAGGAATAAATATAGCTCAATAACTTTAACATAATCAGAATATAAACAAACAAGTCTTCTAGATCATCATTTACCTATAACTTGCATATTTTCTTTTATATCTTCAACCTTTAATTTACATAATTCTGATACTCTTAGTCATCAGTAAGTCAAAACTAATCCCATTGCATAATCTCTCATTCTAACAATTTCTTCCTTGCTACTATCTGTTCTCATGTAATTCAGCAGTTTTTTCATCTCCTTTTCTTCTAAAGCACTTATCTTATATTCTGGTTCTCTAGCAAATAATATTCTCTTATAATCCATGACATCTAATCCCTTGTGGTTACAGAATCTCAAAAACTTTTTTATTCAGGCTAAATAGTTATTTACAGTTCTGATTTCTTTTCCTTTTATTTTCTGTAGCTCAGCAAACTCCTCTATATCATCAAGCTCTATAGTGTGAGGATATTCCACTCCCCTTTCTCCAAAGGATACTCCCCTAACGTATCTATCAAATAGATCCAAAGTTGCTAAATAATTTTTAATAGTAGAATTAGAATAATTTATAGTTTTTAGCCATTTGGCAAACTCAATAACAATTAAATACATTTCCATTAACAAAAAAAAGTAAAATCATTATAAAAGACTCTACCTTTTTTATATCTATCACATAACAATATATACAAAAGTCAATATCTGAATACAAGGTAATATCTACATTTTGTGATAACTAAAATTTATCATAGCAAAAAATCGCTTGCAAAAGGTAGATTCTGGAATATAATTGTAGTGTGATAGATTTTGTGATAGAGCCTAGATTTATATCTAGGCATTTTAGCTTATGGCAAAAAAGAAAACAAAAACACCATCAAGATCTAAGCTAGTAAAGAAAGCTGACTCTATTTTTAGCACCTTTATTAGACTAAGAGATTCAGATAAGCATGGGTATATAAAATGTCCTTTATGCTGAGCAAAAATCCATTGGAAGAAAGCTCAGAATATGCACTTTATTACTAGAGCTTGCTGGCTTTATAGATATGATGAAGATAATTGCCATGCTGGATGTATGAGATGTAATGTAATCTTAAACTGAAACTACATAGCCTATACGAGATTTATGCAGAATAAATATTGAATAGCAGAAGTAGATCATATGATAGCTGAATCAAAGAAAGTACATAAATTAGCTACATCTGAGATTCAGACTATTATAGAAAAATACACAAACAAAATAATAAAATTTGCTAACAAACTGGCTGAATAAGTCAGATTTTTTATTTATTTTAAACAAAACAATGACAAGAACTATCAGCGACTCAGAGAGATTAACTCAAATGACTCTGAATAGGAAGTACATGGAACTGGAAGACAAAGAAAGAGAAATCAAACAGCTAAGGAGATTATTAGCAGCAAAAGAGATTCAGATTAACGAGTATAAGAACTCTATTAAAATCTTATGCAACCAAGTACACGATTTAATCTTTAACCATTGTAACCATGCTTAACAACTTCCAACAATGAGACATTAAGTATTACTGGAGACTTCATGTCAAAAAGATGCAAGCCAAATGAGAATTACCAGTATCTTATTCTCCATTTACTAGGAGACTAAAGAAAATGAATTTACATGATGCTATAGAGACTCCAAGAGCGGAGTACAATGTAAGAGACAGAGAATCAAAGACTCCTATACAAGATAGTATCCGTAGAGTACAGACTCTAAAGAAAGAGAACATTCAGATTTTAGATTTAGATGAATTGGTAGCTTTAGAAGCTGTAGGTAAACCTAAGAGAAAGGTAGAAGTATATACTAAGAGTATGATCCAACCACCAAAGAAAAGTATATGGAAGAGATTTACATCATTATTCAAATAAGATGCTGATAAACTGTAAGAGATGCTGAAAAGAAATAGAGAAGAAATGACCAAGAGAGTACTGCATAAAATGTAGGAAAGCTATAGACAAAGAACTACAGGCAATATATAGAGAGAAACACAAGAAGAACTAATCAGATTTTTTACTTTTTTACGACAAAAATGATATTTGCTATACGAATAATAGCTATCAGTTTATTAGTGATAGCTATCTCTACACTAGACATGAAACGACTCCTGGAGGAGATAAAGGAAGAGCTAGAACAACAGGAGGAAGAAGAGAAAGAAGATAATCTAGAAGACTTAGTAGAATTTGTATGAGAGGATGAGAACTGAAACTGACTTTATCGTTTAAGATAGATCTCTAATGCTAGACATTAAGTTAAGACAGTTATTCCAAAGATGAAGACTCTACGAAAGGGAATCTTTATTTTGAGTAACGATCTGCTATGAGATAGATGATTTAATCAGACTTGAGAGATATTTTAGACCAGATGAAAGAAACGAACTATACGACATGATATTTGATCTATACTTCAAGTATGAGTATCATTGACAGCCAATGTCTGCAAGAAAAATAGCTCTCCTACTAAATGTACATCATTCTAAAATAGATGATATTCTAAATAAGGCTAAAGCTAGCATAAGACTACAAATAGAATCACAGACAAAAAGTTCCGCCAAAAATGAAAATTTGAGTATATTACTTTAGCTACGATTTATGTAGTGTAGTTCTTCTTCATTGTTTAGTCTATTGGAATCGGAGAGTTAATCCTCTCCTTTTCTTATTCAGATTTATTTTCCGCCATTTTTTAAAAACTGATTATAATGCTTTCCGTTTATATAGAGACATAATCACATGAAGAAAGAACTAAACGAAAAACAAAAGCTGTTCTGTCTGGAGTACTTAAAGTCATTTAATGCTACTGATGCTTACAAAAAAGTCTATTGAGTAAGCCAAAAATCAGCTGAAGCCTTATGATGTAAATTGTTAAGCAATGTTAAGGTTTCTGAATATTTAGCAGCTAAAGCTCAAAAGAAAGTAGAGAAATTAGATGTCTGAGTAGATTATGTATTAGAGAACTTAAAGAACATTGTAGAAATCTGATCCTGAAGAGTACAAGTAGAGAAGAATTGAAAGAAACAAAGAATCTATGACTTTACTAATGTAAACTCAGCCTTAGAGAAACTCTGAAAGTATAACAAGATGTATACTGACAAAGTAGAGCAAGATGGATCTTTAAGTATTAACATCATATCTTACAAGAAATGACAGAACTAACTATTCCTTACCACTTTACTCCTAGAAGTTATCAAGAGCCAATATTTGAGGCTATAGATAATTGAGTAAAGAGAATAATCATGGTACGACATCGTAGAGCATGAAAAGATAAGGCTTGCTTCAATATCATAGTGAAGAAAGCCATGGAGAATATCTGAATTTACTACTATGTCTTTCCTACTTATTCTCAGGGTAAAAAAGCAGCATGGGATGGAATAGATAAAGATGGGTGGAGAACGATAAATCATATTCCACAAGAGATCATTAAAAGAAAGAACGACACAGAAATGAAAGTGGAGTTAATTAACTGAAGTATTATTCAGATTATATGATCTGATAATGTAGACTCCATTGTCTGAACTAATCCTATCGGAATAGTGTTCTCAGAGTATTCATTACAGTCTCCAGCAGTATGGGACTTTCTTAGACCTATATTAGCAGAGAATGGATGATGGGCAATATTTAACTTTACTCCTAGATGAGATAATCATGCTAAAGAGTTATTAGATATGGCTAAAGAGAATCCTGACTGGATGGTATCAATTCAGACAGTAGATGATACTAAAGCTATTACTCCTGAAGTATTAGAGTCTGAAAGAAGAGAGATAATTCAGAAAAATGGAACTGATGCTATCTTCCAACAAGAGTATTACTGTAGCTTTGATGCATGAATAAATGGATCATATTATGCAGAAATCCTTACAGAACTAGAGAAAGCATGAAGAATAACAACTCTTCCATATGATCCAGCCTTAGATGTCTTTACTGTTTGGGACTTAGGGATAAACGATTCTACTGCTATTACATTTTGGCAGAGATTCTGAAAGGAAATCAGAGTTATAGATTATTATGAGATGAACTGAGAATGATTATCTCACTACGTATCTATCTTAAAGGAGAAACCTTATAGATATGGAACTATGCGACTTCCTCATGATGCTCAAGCTAGAAGTTTACAGACATGAAAGACAGTAGAAGAGAAACTATATGAATATGGATTCAATGATATTCAGATAGTTCCTAAGCTATCAGTATTAGACTGAATCAACTCAGTAAGGGCTGTATTACAGTATTGCTGGTTTGATAAGGAGAAGACAGAACGATTAAGAAAATGCTTAAAGAATTATCACAAGGAATTAGATGAAAAGAGACAGACTTTTAAATGACCTGAGCATGACTGGAGTTCTCATGGTGCTGATTCGTTTAGGTATCTAGCGGTAGTAAATGAACTCTATGACTGAACAAGTCAGAAAGGGAAGATAATAGAATCACGATCTTAATTTATATCAAATAATAAGATGGTAAACAACAGTACAACAGCTAAGATGGTGCAGAAGATTAAAGGTTGGACTTATGAAGAAATCCAACAGAAAGTAGCTCAAGAATATGATGCCTGAGCTGCAGTAGCTATGAAGAAAAGACCTATTCTTAAAGATTACATTAAAGCCTATAATGTAGACTGAGAGCAACTAAAAGACTGACAGACAGTAAAAAGTAAGAGCCTGTATACTAACAGGAATCTTTTTATATCTAGTCTTTATAAGAATAGACCTTTAGTAGAGTTCCAAGGAAGAAAAAGAGGAGATAATGAATATGCTAAGACTTGGAATAACTTATTAAAGTTTGATTATGAGGAATTAGAAGAAGATACAATATCTTATAAGAAAATAGCTAACGAAGTAGATTATTGAATCTATCTAGCTGTAGATGAATGATGGGACAAAACAACAGAATCTCCAAGAAAGAAATTATATTCTCCATTATGTTGGATTCCTGATCCATACTTTGATGTAGTAAAGGGATTTAACTTTCATGGATTTGAATTAAGTCTGACTGAAGAAGAGATTTCAGACTTATATAAAAATACTGAGCTTATGCTAACAGATGCAGAGCTTAAAAAACTTAAAGAGAAATTACAGAACGACTATAATAGTAAGCTAATGAACTGGGCAGACTGATATGGAATAGATGGTATATTCCCTAGTGTAGCTTCTCCTCTTAAATGCTATTCAGTTTATAGACACTTTACTAAATTCAATGGTAGATGGTATCTAACTGAATGGGCTAACGATAGAACTTTACTTATTAGATGTGAAGAGATAGAAGCAGTAAGAGCTGAAGAGAAAAAAGATCCAACTACTATTCCATGCCCTGTAGTACATTCATGGCTATTCCCTAAGGAATGAGATCCTTATGGATTATGTGTATGAGACTTAGCTAAAGACAACCAAGATTCAGAAGAAAGTATTATGAATCTCTTAATAGATAAAGTACACGAAGAGACATTTAGCTGAATTACTGTATATAATCCTGATGTAGTAGATGGTAAAGAATTAGCTCATAGAAAACTAGGTAAGAGAAAATTCGTACCTAGCAAGTGAAACTTAGAGAACAGAAAAGTAATAGATAATATTCAGACTCAGACTTCTGGAACATGAGACTGATATAATCTAAAGAATATGATAGATCAGAAAAGCACAAAAGAAGTCTGATTTGATGAACAGAGTATCGGAGTTTATTCAAGAACTATTACAGCTACTCAGTCAGAATTATTACAAGCTAATCAAAATGTCAGACTTTCTACTATCTTTAAGATATTCCTACGATGAGAGAAAAGATATTGGGATGTATTATGGTATAGATCATATCAGAAGAACTTTAAGATGTCTAGTGTAAAGAATATCACACTAAATAGCTGATATGGAAACGTAACGTTTACAGTAATGGGTAAAGACCTTAATACAAAAGCAGATTTACATATGGCTTTGATAACATACGTAGATAAGAAAGAACAAGATGAAGCTAATAAATCAGCATTCATGGCAAGTTACCAACCACTTATGGAACAAGCTAACGAATTCTGAAAGATACAGCTTACTAGAGAATTTGCTAACGTAATGGGAATGGATCCTGAATTAGTAAACTGAATATATACATATCCTCCTGAGTATACTCAGGCTATGCTAGACATAGAATTATTGAATAACGATGAAGATGTAGGAGAAATAACTGACATGAATGAGAATCATCAGATTTATATACAAGTTTATCAGCAAGCCTTAGATACTAAAGCAAAACAAAAGGCAATAATGAGAAGAAAGCAGGCTTTAATATTAAGCTGACAACAAAATAAGGCTAATATGATGCAATGAATGGGACAGATGAACGGTGCGAGTCAAAATCAATTAGTAAGTAATTATATATCACAACAAAACCAACAAAATAATCAACCTGTAGCTTTATGACCTACTACATGAAATGACATACCAACAGCTGAATAAGGAAGTAGATAAAGGTATTCTAAAAGACTGATTAAATTCAGACTTCTGGAAACTTATAACAGACTACTTACAAGACAGAAAAGAAGAACTAAAAGCTGGCATTCTATCATGAATCAATGAAGATAGGAGTAAGCCCATCTTTAACAAAAGAGATATGGAACTCAAAGAGTTAGAGCTAATAGATGACTTCTTAGAGATTCCAAACTATCTCCTTACAAGGATCAGTAATCTAACTGATATATCGGTGGAGGATGACCACTAATCAACATCTTTTTATTTGGTAAACTAAACAAATGGCAAAGATCGTCTATGATGATGGAAGCGAGAGGGACTTCAACGAGGAAGATTTTATCTCAAGAGATGAGCTTTCTGAGAATTACATCTCTAAAGAAGACTTAGAAGAAAACTATGTCTCTAAAGAAATGTATGACAAAAAGAAAAAGCAAGCTAAAGAGGCTTTTAAGCAGAAAGACTTAGCTGATAGAGCTAGGGAAGATGTAGACAGAGCTGACTTAGAGAAATCTATTGAGGAAAAGTTCTCCTTTAAGAGCAAACACGGATTTGATGAGATTCCTGAGGAAATCATATCAGTACGTAATGCTCATCCTGACTTAACATGGGAACAGGCTTATAGAGTAGCTGACTATCATGAAGTCAATACAAGTAATCCTAATCCATGAAGAGAAAAGGTAACGGATATTGAGAAAAAGGAATATTCGTATAATGAACTTGCTGACATTGCAGAATCTAATCCTAGTTTATACGATGAAATAGCTAGGAAGATAGAAAGCTGAGAGGTTAAGCAGATTTAATTCTTTTATTTCATAAGCATGGCTAAGAAGAAAGTAAAAGAGATCTTTACTAAAAAGGCTACTCCTGAAGTAGAAGAAACTCCTAAGGTAGTAGAAGCTAAAGAAGAAGTAAAACCTGTAAAAGTAGAGACTCCTAAACAAGAAGTCAAAGTATGGACTTATGATGAATTGGTGCTACTATCTAGAGCTGACTATCTTAAAGCTAAAGAGGATATTCGTTCTGGAAAAGCACAATTAAAACCTTTATAGACTAAACTGACATAGGAGAAGAGCTGATTTATTTTAACTCTTTATACCTATTTTAACATGGCTAACGTAGATCAAATTAGAGCCATATTGGCTGCTGAATTAAGGAGAAAATTATCTGACACTCCTAAAAAACCTTTCATGAGATTCGCTAACTACGAATTTGAATGAGAATTAAAAAGAGCTGGAGACTCTGTAACAGTACCTATCTCTCCAAAAATTACTTTAACTGATGTTTCTGCTTCTAACGATGGAGACATTAGAGCTACTTCTATTGCTGACATCTCAGCTTCTGATAGAAACGTAGGATACTCTACTCTTACAGTTAATAAATTACACCAATACAGAGAAAAATTCTCTGACTTGGAAGAAATCCAAACTCTTTACTCTATTAGAGGAGAAAGATTAAATGATCTTTTGAACGGAATGGATACTGCTGTAGAAAGTTCTATTATTTCTATGTTGGATGCTTGGTTTGATTCTTATGGATCAGGAAGCAACATCATTTCTGAGTCTACTTTGACTGTTGCTAACGTAGCTGAAAAGATTATGGCTCTTAGAACTAAATTATCAGAACATGAAGTACCTATGGAGAACAGAATCTTAGTAGTTTCTCCTGCTGTATCTGCTATTATAGCTCAAGCTGGAATCGTTGCTGGAACAGAAGTTGCTGCTGATTCTGCTGTAGAATGATGGCTAGGAAAATTCGCTGGATTCTCTATCTTTGAATCTAACTTAATCCTTAAAGGAGACTTATATGCTTTCAGAGCAAAGGCTTATAACTATGTAAGACAACTCTTCAAAGCTAAGGTAGTAGAAGCTGAAGCTGGAATGTACTACAACTTACTTGGACAAATCGCTCATGGTGGAAAAGTATTTGATCAAAATGCTGAACAACTATGGAAGATGGAAGTAAGTGGATTAAATCCAACTCCAACAGAGACTCCTACTGAGACTCCAACTGAAACACCTACTCCTACTAACTAGTAGTAGATAAAAGATGGGAGAACTTGTTTCTCCCCTCTTTAATAAATAGTCAGCTTTTTAACTTATTATTTATTATTGAGACTATGACATTACAAGACTTATTTGTAGAAGCCTATGAGGATACAAACACTTCTACAACTAACTATCCTTACTCTAAGGCTCTAGTAAAATTCAATGAGATTTATTCTGAGTTATACAGAATGATAGTAACTACTCAGGAAGATTACTTTTGGACTTATTGGAATACAGATTTACAAGAATGAGCTAGAGAATATAAGGTAGAGAGAGAAGAGACATCTTATACAGACAGTCAATGAAATACTGTCTATGTTCCATGAATAGCAAAAGTTAAGAAAGTAGTAATCTGGACTGATGAAGATACAAGCCTAGAGATTCCTGAATTATCAGATTTAGAAGAATCTTACTGACTAAAAGGATGGACATTAAAAGATAATCATATCTTCCTTAATTGGACACCTGAAAAAACTATAGAATGATGATTAGAGATACAAGGAATACAAGCAATAAACAACATATCATGAAATCTGAGTGAAATAGATATTAAGGATGCTGTATTTCCATGACATTCAGATTTAAAAGATTTTTATAAGGTAATAATGTTCTGACTAAAAGCAGAATTATGGGAGAATAAACAAGATTTTGATAAAGCTGATAGAGCTAGACAAAGATACGAAGAAGAAAAAGAGAAGATGAAGAGATATATAAGTCAAAGAGTAGAATCTATTTATTATTCAAAACTAAACTAATAATGGCAATAGATAACTTAAACTACTATTCTAGCTGATTACCTGCATGACAGCAGACAGATAAGTATTCAAGCCAACCATGATGTCTAAAGTCTAAGAATTTAGACATCTTTTCTAGTAGTAAATCAGTAAAAGCTACAGCATTTAGTACTCCTACAACATGAGATGCTGATGTAATCAAAGAAGAATGAGGATTAGTACTAAAAACTGACTGAAAAGTTTATGAGAGAGAAGATGGAGTAGATACTTTATTCGTAGATCCTAGTGCTAATTTTCCTGTATATAAAATCAGTTATAACTGAAGATACTGAACATATAATGATGCTCAACGATGAACAGTACAGGATATGGCAGTAATGGCTGATGAGAACGGATGGCAGTCTTTTGTGGTTTATACAGATAGAGCTTCTTATACTTATAGTAAAGCATGATTTATTATAGATAAATACATTAACTCATATAGTTCTAACTTAACTAACCAATGATGACCATTTACTGATGGATATGGATTTACTAAAAATAGTAGTTCCTGAAGTACATCAAATATCAATATAAAAGTAAGGAATACTCATATGGCTAAGCTACCTTTGAGAATAAAGACAGAAGAAAGAAGCTGATCTGATACTCATATGAGTATACAAAGCTGGGCTATAATGAGATCTAAATATTATTATGATCCAGAATTAGATTCTATGGTTTACCAGTTTCAAGGATGGGAACAACAAGAGATACCTGCGACAGATTTAACTGAGTGAGTAACACTTTATGTAGATTCTCAGCCATGATATGAAGATTATTGGGTAGATATAACTTTCAAATATACTAGAAATGAATGAGTTACTTCATGATATGCTTGGAACTGAGACTTATATGTGGGATTTAATAATTTAGAAGATGGATTGTGGAGAGTTCCATGAACTCAGTACGATACCAACTATTTTTATAGCTATTTACCTATCAGAGAGAGAAAGCTATCTCCAGTTTGAGAATATTACTGGATGAAAGGAACAAGTTTTCAGCCTCTTTATAGCTGGGAATACGAATGGGCAACTAATTCTACATGAGAGAAAATTCCTAGATATGATCTTGTAGCAGAATATTGATGGGAGAATAACATAAATATGGATATAGTCTGAATTATATCATGGAATGATAGCTTCTATATGATAGGTAATATGGACTGAAACTGATATATTATACCATGTGATCTATCATGAGGAAGAGGAACTCCATATATAGCTTACTGATGTACCTTTAAATGAGTAGAAAATATAGATTATTTACTATATTTAGTATGAGAAGATAGAGGTATTAGTACTTTATGGGTATTTAATCAGCAAGAATTAGTACCTATCTTATGATGAAAGCATGAAATTAACAAGAATGATATAATCTGAGTAGATGAGGAGTATAAATTTGACTGAAAAATAGTAAATTGGAGAAAAAATCTGATTTTAGCTACTACTGATAATAGAATCTTCCAGTACTGACAGACTTATGGAGGTAAAGGATGAGCTTTTATTTATCAAGTACCAGCTAATGCTACTATAACGGCTCTAAAAGCTAACTGAAGCGACTTAGAGATAGATTATTCTATAACAGTAAACGATACAACTACTAATTATGCAGTAAAATATCAAGATGACACTCCTATGAAGAACTATAATACAGAATGGGAAGCAGTTTATCCTATAGTTCTTGGAAATCATCTCTTAGAGAAAGAAGAAACAGATTTATATGCTTCTTTTATACTACCAAGTTCTACTACTAAATTAGAATTCTGGGGAATGGCTAATCATTACCACTTCCGAACGTTTACAAGTGAAGATAATGCTACTCTATCAGAAACAGAGAGCTACAAAATCAAATGAACATCATGAAATTATGCTTTAAAGTTTATAGAGAGAAATAATAATCAATATACGTTTAGATTAGAGGGAGATTTACCGCTTCAGACCACTAGCGAAATGCAAATAATAGATAGTAATAGTGCTGTAGTGATAAATTATACAGAATTCAACCATTTTAGAAAAATCTGAACGATAGAGACAGATAAATACTTAGAATGAGATTTCAGATTTACTAATCTTAATAATAAGTTGGAATTACCAAAGTCTCATAGTTTACAGATCATGGTAAAATGAAAATGAACAGCTAATTATACTCCAGAATTATTTAGTGTAGATTTAGTTGCTAATCAAAGAGAGAGATGATAGTATATGCTGGTAAACAATACTGAAACGAATTCAATAACTGAGATGAAGCCTTATTCCAAGATGCCAACCGACCAAGGGATGATGAAAACTTCAAGATTCAACCATGAATGCAGGGAAGAAAACAAGATTTAAGAACAGCCAACTCTGGAATTGCTGCTCAAGCAACTTATAGATCAGCAAAACTTCAGACTGCTACTTCATGAGGAGTGGTATGGAATACAGCAGTAATGAAAGATAGATATACAGCTTCAGACTTTTCAGATTTAGACTGATTTGTAGCTGCAGATGGAACTACCTATACCTCATCTAGAATTGCTGAAGACTTATATGCAGATAATAATGGGAATGTACCTATAATCTGAAGACCTTATGTAAATGCTAATTGAGATGTAATTATAGGTAAAAACTGAGTTTATGCGGTTACTTCTCAATGTATATTTATAGCACCGACATGATATAATGTAAATGATTCTGGAAACTATAAATATTATGTATCTCTTATGATAAACGGAGTAGCATCTCAACGAACACAGGGAAGATGATGCTGAGCTATAGATGCTCATTCAGTATTTTATGTCTGATGGTTTGATGCTTGAGATAAGGTAAATGTCTGATTCTTACATACATATGGAACTAGACCTTTCTTCTGTCAGCCATCTATAAATCTATACAGATTAAGTTAAAATCCGCCAAAATAAAAATTTTGATTATATTCCAGCCATCTTTATGAGTAAGAACTACAAAGATGGCTAAACGATTCATGCTTTTTCTCATTTCTCTACTTATGATCTCCATAAGTCTGAATATTTTTCAGTATACTAATACTGAAGTAGTTTGTAGGAACATAGACAAAAGATGGAAAGCTGATTTACTTTACGATATGGGACATCATAAACTAGACTGAGATAAAGACTGAATTCCTTGCGAGAATTTACCTCTTAACCATAAATAAGATGAAATGCTTGAGATGTGGTAAAGAAAGTAAATGGGAGTTCTGTAGATCATGTAAGGCAGAGAAGCAAAAAGCATGAGCTTTAATTTCTCAAAACAAGAAAAAGCTGAGAAATCTACTAGATGGGAACATATTAGAGCCTGAATTGTTTAATAAGTTTGTTTTGTATACAGATAACATAAGAAAATGGGGAGAAATCTATATGGGTTTCGTTGCTCAAAAGCATTATACGATATTTAAAGTTTTCTGTGGTACTTGTATGCTTGGAAGTGTTTTATTAACTCTGTGGAGTATTACATCTCTAGTAATACTTCATTTTTAATTATTAAGAAAAATCTGATGACACAAATGGCTATGACTCAGAATTTTGTATGGGTAGTTACCGATGATACAGAATCAGACTTTTTAGAATATAAGCAGTTTGTAGATAAAAAGATTATAAAAGCTGAAGAACAAGAAAGATTTGACTATACTCTATTTAAAGGCTATCATTGACTTACTCTCTCATGTAGGACTGAGTGAGTTTATGATCTATATAGAGTATATGATAAGGGAAATCTGATTTTAGAGTCGGAAGATCCTGTAATAGAACTCTGATTTACTCCTAAAGATTTAGTAGTAAAGGCTTTTGATAGACTCTGAGAAGACAGATTAGTCCAGTTGGCTATATCTAAATGAGAAGTAAAGCTAAATAAGAGAGAGAAATCAGATTCTTATAAACTTTCTGTAGTAGTACCATGCTATAAATCAGAATTATTTATGAGTAGAACTATAGACTCTATATTATCTAATAGCATAGATAATTTACAGCTAGTATTAGTCAATGATGGCTCTCCTGATAATGCTCTAGAGATTATGAAACGATATGAGAGGGGGTACTGATGTGTAAAAGTAATAAATCAGACTAATTTAAGGCTTGCTATGGCTAGGAATAACTGACTAGCTAACGTAGACTGAGAATATATGGCTTTCTGTGATTCTGATGATATAATCCATCCTTATATGTATGAGAAACTATATCAGACTTGTATAGATAATGATACAGATATAGCTATCTGAAAGGTATTAGTACATGAGCAACCTGAGAAAAGAGACTGGGTATTAAACTTAGATCATGATGTGGTATATACATTTAATGAGATGATGGAGAAGAAAGATACTAAAGAGAATATCTATTTTGTAGCAGTAAATAATAAGATAGTAAAGACAGAAGTAGCAAGAAAAGCTGAATTCTCTAGGGATTTTATCTGAAAAACTTTTGTATATGAAGATATAGCATATACATGAAGTCTGTACTCCTATATAGAAAGATTTGTTTTCTGTAAAGATGCTATATATATACGAGATAAGAGAAAAAGACAGACAGTCTGAACGGTATCTACATGGCATAGAAACGAAGATAATGATTATACATGGAGAACGTTTATATACTGAGCTTCTTATCCATTATATCATAAGAGCTGAAAGAATAACGAACGACATGACTTTACACACTTTAAAAGGCTAATAGAATCTTATAAGAAGTTTCAGACTCCATGTCCATTAAAGACATACTGGGATAGTGAGTTAAGAAAGCTGATTATAAGTCAGAAACTTAATGAGAATAAACTAATAATGTGAAATGCAGAAATGAATCATGTAATAAAATCTTTATGATGCTAGCGGTGGGGTAAAGCAAAACACAAGTCTGAACTATAATAACTAATTTATATGATAGTTATTACTTAGTCAGACTTTTTTCTTATTTTTCAGGTGTTTTTATATTTTAACCATAATAATTATGGAACGAAAAACAGAAGATTTCTTTGACTGAGACAAACTCAATATGCAGAAAGTAATGTCTCAAATGTCTCAACATCCTGATAAGATGGATAAGATAGTAGAGTATGTAGTAAGTAAAGTTAAGCATTTTACAGAATTTGAAGTAAAGAAAGAACACCTAAAAGAGAAGTACGATCATAAATTAAAGGATCTATATGCTGAATACATGGAGGAGTAGTTTTTATTTCTTAACTAAAACAAGATGGATATTACTAGCTTTATGTGAAGTCTAAGTGGAGATGTACTAAAAAACAGACTATTACAAGCCTGAATACAGTCCAGCCAATTAGAATGAGTAGACTTTCATAACATGGATCAGCTTAATAAGTTAGCTGAGAAGATAATGCCAGATTTGATTAGAAAGAATCCCATGATAGCAAACCTTATAAAGCAGAATGCTAATCTCGTATGAGATAAAAAGGAGGAGGTAGTAGAAGTGATAGATAAGCTATAAAAGGTATGGTGGCTAGCATAAGTAAAAAACCAGACTTTTTATATCTTAATTTTGCATAGACATGGATACTGCAAACTTCGGAGGAATGGGAACTTGGCTAATTATTTTAATCTTGTTCTTGTTTATGGGTAACTGATTTGGAGGTTTATGAGGATTTGGTGGTAATGGTGCTGCTTGGTTGCTTAATAGTAATAATAATCATGATAACACCGTAGACATTATCAACAATAATACTCAATGGCAACAGCAATTAGCTGCTCAACAAAACCTAGCTAATCAGACTACACTATTAACTCAAGGATTCTGTGGAGTAAATTCTAACATTGAGAAAGCTATTCTCCAATGACAGCAAAATACTGCTGCTATTATAGCCTCATGAACAGCTAATACTCAGAAAATCCTAGATATGATGTGTGCTAACGAGATTACTCAATTAAGAACAGATCTAGCTGAGGCTAAATTGGAAGCTAATAATGCTGCTCAAACTACTCAGCTTATTAACAGATTAGCACCATATCCTACACCATCTTGGATAGTAAGCTCTCCTTATACAAGTATATATCCTCCTACAACTACTGCATAATGCTGAAGATTTTATATTTAGCGAGTGTATTTAGTTATGGATATATATTAGGAAGCTGTCTATTCTAAGGAAGAGAGCCTTAAACGGCTCTTTTTCTTTTATCCGCCAAAATTTTAATATTGACTATAATACTGACAGCTGAATTTTATCTCATTTTTTAGAAAATGCAGACAACAATACTTATTTTAATAGCAGCATCTATGATAGTTACTTCTATTGTAAATTTTGCTAAACCAGCTTATGAAGAATTTGTATGAAAATATGCTGTAACTATAAATATAGCCTTATCATTTATTCTATGAGTCTGTGCTGCATTTGCTATCAGACCATACCTAGAGTTTGGCTTTGGTAATTGAGCTATAATTCTTTTGTGATTAGCTATAGGAACATGATCTAACATATTCTTTGATATATGGAAACTTATTCAGAACTGGGGAAGTACTAAATCAGAAGTAATAGTCTATGATTTATCTCCTAACGAAGAGGAAGATGGAGAAGATTAAAGATTATCTAACAAATCCTGCTACACGAATCAGCTTTATAATCTTTATATTCTGATTATGAGCAGTATGGGGAAGTCTGAATAATAGGATAAATAATTTAGAGAAAGTAACAGCGGAGATAGATGTATCTAGTATTCAGTCTCAGCTAAGTGCTATTCAGACAGACTTACAATGGATTAAATATCAGCTACAAAAATAGTTTATTTCTTAAAGGAATAAACCATGCGAGAATATAAAATAATAAGATCTGACTTAGGTTGGAACATATATAAAAAGAAAGAAAAAGACTGACTTATATCAGTACGATTCTTAAACTGAAACGGAACATGGTGCTTGAATAAGAGTTATGCTAGAACATTCTACAATAGAGAAGATGCGGTATCTGCTTTAACAATTATGAAAGTAAAAGATGGTAAAGAAACTGATTAAATTCATACTATTATTAGTGTGTTTTGGAATCAGCTTTTTATTTTATGCTAGTGTATGGTAGAACGATTATATAATAGGGTACAGGAGGTAAAGAAACTTTGGGGAGAAATTAAGTTTAAATGGCATATTTTATCTTATAGAGATAAGTATAGGGATGAATCAAAAAAAGGGAAAAGAATATAGCGATCATCATATCCTTTGTCAGCATCCAGATACCGATACCAACTTAGAATGAAGTAATCATCCTCATAATATCATAAGAATTACAAACAATACTCATCAGGCATTGCATACTTTATTCGTAAACAAAATGATAGCCGACCAGATGCTAACTTGTGTTGATATTTCTAGGAAAGCATTATTACCAGAAGTTACCAACTGGCTAGTGGAAGTATTGACTCAAACGATAGATCCAAAGAATCCAGAACTACGATACAAGAAAGAGTGTATAAAATAAAAACAAAATCAGATTTTAGCTTTTTACTGATGGTGTGGGATGTGAAAACTAAATGAAGAACAAATAGGAAGAATACAAAGTTACCATAAAGACTTTAGCAACAACGAAATAGCTAAAGATATGGGAATAAACAGAAAAACCGTAGCAAAATATAGACAGATAACAGAAAAGACTCAGCAAGAAGCTAGCGATCTTTTATCAGGTAAGGAAGAAGAAATGCGGTTTAAACAAAAAACAGAGGGGAAGCCTCCTAAACTCTCCAAAGAGGAGAAAAAGAAGCTAGATTTATTACAGCATTACTCTCCATGAGACATACAAGAGATGCTGAATTATATAGCTCAAAACACTAAGAAAGAGATAGATGAGACTATCTGAGAGCCATGACATCTAAAATTCTGATTAGTTTCAGATACTCACTTCTGAGCTAAACAATGTGCTAGAGATGAGCTTAATGAGTTCTACGATATAGCTAAAGATAAGGGAGTGGAATGCTTTGTACATGCTGGAGATATAGTAGACTGAACTAATGTATATCATTGACAGCAATTTGAACAAGATAGAGTATGATTTGAGGAACAGCTTTCAGATTTAAAAGAGAATTATCCTAACGTTTGAATACCCACATACTTTATATGAGGAAATCATGATGAAGCATATCTTAAAGGGAATTGAGTAAATATCTGTAAAGCTATAGAGACAGTAAGACAGGATTTAATTAACTTAGGTTTCTATGATGCTAAATTAAAGCTGAACGGGATCTTAATAAATCTCCATCATGGAGGTGGTAGCCTATCTTATGCTAAGGATTATAAGATGAAGAAGTACTTAGATGGACTTCCTGTAGAGAATCAGCCTGATATATTTGCTTTATGACACTACCATACAGCTTTATACGACTTTCATAGAGGAATACATGGATTCATGCCTTGAGCTTTCCTAAAGGAGAACTTACTGGCTAAGAGGTTCAACTTATGAAATGTGATAGGTTGATGGATCATAGACATAGACAAAAACGAGAAAGGAGAAAGCAGAATAAATATGGAATTTATTAAACTATAACAACAAAATGGATTACTTTGAGCAGTCAAGAGATGAAACACTATGCGATAAATGAATAAGCTATCTAAATAGCTGTAGAGAATGCTTATTTAATGTGCTATGTGGATTAGATAAACAATGACAAACTTTATTCTTTAATAAACATAATAATGACAACAGACAAAAGTAAAAGAACACCATGCGAGGTATATACTAGAGTAATGTGATATTTAAGACCTGTATCAGCTTATAATGTATGAAAAAAATCAGAGTTCTATTCTAGGAAATATTTTGATGAAAAGAAAGTAGATAACTCAAGTTTTATCAGTAAATATTATAAATAATGGAAGAAGAGATTTTAGGATGTTTAGGAACATGAGAAGAAGATTCTGATTATGTTCTATGTAATGGAGATTCAGACTTATTACCTCCTTTAGTAAAGAAAAATGAAATCAGATTTGAGTATAATCAATGAGCTAACCAATGGAGTGTAAATAGCTGTACTATTTTTGCTGCCATGTGAATGCTAGCAGATTTAATAGATTATCCATTTACTTTAGATCAGATTAGGGAGGTAGATGAGCTAAGCTATACTACTACTAAATATCCTATACCTAGAGAAAGAGGTAAAGGATGGTATGTAAAATATGCAGTAGATTTAACAGCTGACTGGTATAATAATTCTGAGCTTGCTAAAAAATACTGAAAAGTGGCTTACTATCGTATCTCAAAATACGATAACGACATTATAGAATGAGCTATAGATAAATTATACACAATAGATGGAAACTTCTGTCCTACTGCTGATTACAACCAAGATAGAGCCGACTGAATGATAGATGGAAAGAACTTCTGATTAAAGACTAACTGACATAGTGTAGATGTAATAAAGAACAGTTGACAAAGAGCAGTAAAAGATAGCTATAAGGGAAGAAAGTATAATATATATGGATTAAAGAATGAGCTATCAGAATTAACTAACTATTGAGAGTATTTTTATATCTATACCCTAGTAGGAGAAAACAACCTAGAGAGAATAAAAAAGCTGAATGAGATGAAAGCTAAGATATTAAACTGAACGGAGATAAATTCAGAATTATGGCACATGAGCTGATCTAAGTATCATAAGGATAAATTACATGATATGAACGAATTTTATAGAGACTGGGTAAAATATATAGATGATGAATTAAAGAGCCTTATATAAAATCCGCCAAAAATTAAAATCTGACTATAATGCACCTAACGAAATAGGTACTTTTTTGTAATTTATTTTCTCAGACTTAATAAATGGCATACGATTATAATAGGACTAAACAATTATATGAACAACTAAATGATGCAGAGAAACAACAATTTGCGAGTCAGAATCAGGGGAACAAAAACTATGAGAGTTTCATGAAACAATATAGCCAAGAAACATGACAAGTAAAAAACCAGTTTAGCAATAATATACCATCAAAGACTGAAAACCAAACTGGTACAATAGATGGATATGGTACTAGCAGAAGTGCTGAATGATTTTATACATGAAACAGCGAATGGGAGAAAGAGCAGAATAGAAAACTATTAAGAGAAAGGGGAGTAAAAACAGCGATGACTGAAGAAGAATATGCTAAATTTAAAGAAAATCCTGTATGACCAAGTGAAGATTTAGATACTTCTAAATTTAACGAAGCCCCATGACAAATCTCAGTAAAAGAGTGAACTGCTAAAGATACATGAAAGCCTGACTATCAATTAAGTTCTGAAGCTAGATTAAACGAAATGAAATCTAATCTAGATCAGTATTTTAAAGATTCTCCTTGGATGTTTAAAGACAGGGAAACCTTTAATAAAGTATTTGAATATGATACAAGGGAATCTGAAGCTCAGAGACAGCTTTTAGACTCTTATTGGAAAAGGAAAGAAGATATAGATAAAGCTGCTAACTATACTTCATGAGATTCTATATATCAATGAATGAATAATGCTGAAATTACTTCAGACCAGCTTAATTATATTAAGGAATATTCTCCTGAAGCCTATAGAGAATGGCAACAGAAACAAGAAGATGAGATTAAGTTAAGAATTGTAAATAACATAGTACCTCCTTTGATGTCTGATATTGCTAATCAGATAAACGACATGATAAATAAGCTCTGAATACAAGCTCAAGATGCTCTAGATATAGAATGAATATATAACGATACTCTAGATAAGACATGAGCATGGAAGACTATGGAAGATGCTAATAATACAGTAAGGCAAATACAGGAAGTAAATAATAAAAGAACTGCTATCATGCAGAGATATGCTAATACTACATGATGAACAGTAAGTGATGCTCTAAATGCTGCTAGGATGGCTAAGGCTCTGGCACCATACGATACTCAAATGCAGGGGCTACAATATCAATATCAAGATTATGCCAACTTGTTTAATCAACAACAAGCGGCAGCATATCAAGCGGCTAACGTAAGAGCAATGCAAGCTAATGAAAATCAGAGAATTTGGAATCAAAAATGCCAGGCTCTTTGATTCGCTACATCTGCAATGAGTTATAGGACTCCTGAGCAGACAAAGCAACTAGAATTGGAATATCAACAAGCTCAAAACGATATACAACTATTACAGCAGTCAAGATTAAATGATTTGAATTTATATAATCAATATCAGACATCTAAATTACAAAACCAATTACAGAATGAGCTAACAGATTTATCAGTTACAGATGGACAACAATTAAGATCAAACTTAAATAATGTTTTGAGTCAGTATTATAGTCAATGGTGAGATATAATTCAAAGACCACAAGCTGAAGTATTAGAAGATGTATTAGCTTATGCTAAGAAGAACTGAGTAAGTGTAGCAGAGGCTTTAAGGAAGAACTTTATAGAGCCATTACAAAGTAAACAAGAATATAAGAATAAAATAGCTAGTAATTATGCCGCACCTAAAAGCGATACAAGTTTATGATATTCTAAGATAACTATTAACTGAAAAGACTATCTTACTATATGATGAAAGATTATAGATCCCGCTACGATGGGAATTGGTGGTTGAGGAGAAAGCCAAGCTAAACCGTATAATATAGTAGCACCTCAAATAATGGAAAGCTGAGTAGATGCTTTTGTATCTAGCCATACTAAAGGAGATACTGGATGACAATGCTGAAAGTTTGTAAATGATTATTTGGTATCTATAGGGGCTACTAATGCTTCTAATAGATATTTCTGAAATGAAGATATAAATACAAGGGCTAAACGATGTAATCAGCAAGAGGCGGCTAAATGATCTATAGCTGTATTCAACTATAATCATCTTAGTGATGACTGAATAAACCATGGACATGTAGCTATAGTAACTCAGACTTATGCTGACTGAAGTTTTGATGTAATAGAAAGCAATTATCCTAGTGGAGAAAAGATAGGAACAAGACATATAGAAGCAGATGATGCTAGCTGTCTAGGATTTATAAATCCATCTTTATGATCTAGTACTACTCAATGATATAATACAAAAGATCCATATTCATGAATAACTAGATATACAAGTACATGAAAGGAAATAAATGCAGGATGATGGATTACTTCTCTAGAGAAGAGCTTTGATAAGTGGGAAAAATTAACAGATACTCAGAGAAAAGACATATATACATCATACTGAATAGATATCTCAGAACTAAACGAACAAAGAGAAAGATATATGGATTATGTAGAATCAGTACAAATGGTAGATAGTATATTAGATGTAAAGAAAAGAGCAGAAGCATTAAAAGAGTGGGCGGAACAAGATACAAACAAGAACTTAAAATGATATATGGATTTGAGTATAGCAGAACAATGATATGCTAATCCATGGCAGTCGTTTTGGACTACTGATACAACTATAGAGAATATCCAAGAATGAAAAGCATTATATGATAATCTTATGGCTAATGCTAGTTTCCAAAAATACTTAGACATGAGAGATAAATGAGCTCAATTCTGAATAATGACAGATAGCGAGTGGAGAAAAATAGACAGTTCCGTAGATCCTCTTAAATGGGAGATGAAAGATGACTTATTCTTAAAGAGAATAAACTCAATGATAGACTGATATAACGATGTACTACTTCAATTAGGATATGATTTTGAAGAATGATCTAAACCTGAAACAGCTGAAGAGGTAGATATACAGCCAAATTCATGAGTATGATGATCTGAAAACACGATTTTGGAAAGAACAAATAATGGTAAAAAGGAGTATAGTGTAGATGGTGGTAAGACTTGGTACTAATTTATTTTATATATATACATAATATGGCAACAGGAAATAGTAAATTTCCATGATTAAATGAGAAATATGTCATGGAGATAGAACAAAGGACAGCTAATGTTCCATCATGAGCTAAAGAATTATTACAACAAAAGATGTATTCAGATTTTTATGCTCAGCAGAAAAGGGAAGAAGAACAGACTGAAAGGCTTTCTATGAAAAATCAATTAGTACAGAAGAATCTTAATAGTAATTGAGAGCAATGGGATGCTTCTAGGTTACAGATTAAGAAATGAAACTTAGCTGATGTAATTAGAAACTTCTATAAACTAAATATATCAGACTGAGATGATGATACTATAGTAGAAAAGTTTACTAAGGGAATTAAAAATTGAGATAAGATGTATATAGATTATCTTAATGGAGATAATAATGATATTATGGTAAAAACTGGGCTATTCTGAGATACATTTAAGCAATTAAATGAAAATCAGAAAGTCTGAATGGATAACTCAGTATCTAATTCGGTTACAGAAGCTAATAAAAAGACACAGCCACAAAATCTAACTTCTACTAGCCATTTTGATGATCCTGAATATGCTAAATATTATCTAGATAATATAGATAAAGAATATAAACCATTTGTAGATGCGGCAAGAAAAGAATGATATGAAGACTGGATGATAGCTTCCTTAGCTGATGCTAAAAAGACATACGATGATTTCCAAGATAGATGATTATGAGATAAAATGGAAGAGGCTAATGTAGGTACATTTCAGGGGTTTGTAAACTTCTTTGGTAATGCTTACAATAACTTGGCATGAAATAATCCTTATGTATGAGTAGCACCTAAGCTAGATATGAATAAGATTCAGTTTTCAGATGATTTACTTGGGGCAGGAAACAACTATGGAGATTTAAGAGCAGAAAGCTGATGGAGTAAGGGATGAGAAATATTTGGAGATCTATTAGCCAATACTGCAGTAATGATGCTTCTTCCATGATTCTGAGGAGAAGCTAAAATGGAATCTATAGCTGAATCTGCTTTAAAGGACTGAACTAAAGGAGTAATTAAGAATGTATGACAAAGAACTATATATTGAGCAGCAGAATGAGCAGAATTTTGAGCTTTGGCTACTCTATGACAGGAAGATGCAAACTTAGATAAATTGGAGACTAACATGAAATTATGAGCAGCTTTCTGAGGTGTATTATGATGAATTTCAGCATGATGAAATGCTTATAAGTATAAAAATATATTAAAAACTCTAAGAAAAGAATGAGATAAAGAATGAACAATAAAGGGATTACTAGATATGTATAATAGATGAGTAAAACCATCTAGCCAATGAGTAAAAACCAATACTCAATTACAGCAATATAATGATGATGCTATGTGAGCTGTAGAAAGTATTATTAAGAATAAAGATGCTCTAAAATATGTAGATGCTAACTGAGAAGAAACTTTTGGACATTTACCAAGATCATTAGATGAATTTTCTCAGGCTATTAAACAAACAAAACAGTCTATCTATGATAGATATGCCGCTATAGCTAAAGAAGCATGAAAAACTACTAATGTAGATACTTCAGATATAACTAAAGAGCTTAAAAAATATCTTAATAATAAAGAATGGACAGCTGGACAAAGTGAAGCTACAATAGCAAGGATAGAGAAATGGATAAAAGACTTGGAGGGAATGAAAAATACAATGAGTGTAGAATGAACTCAAGCAAAAATCCAAGAATTAAATCAAAAATTACAGGCTTTCTTAAAGAGTCAGAATCCTAATGATGTAGGAACTAATGCAGTAGATGGATGGGTATTAAATTGACTTAAAAAGTGAGTAGATGATGCTATAGATAATGCAGGATTAGATTCTGAGGAATATCTTAAACTAAGAGATATGTATAGACAATTAAAGTCTATAGAATCTGATGTAAACCATAGAGCTGTAGTATATGGAAGACAGAATCCACAAAGTTTAGTAGATTCTATGTCAGATTTACAGACTATAGATGCTATTGCTGATATATTTACTAATCCTATATGATGAACTGTAAAATTAGTAAAGACTAAAGCATTTAAAACTCTAGCAAAAGATAGAAATAACTCAAATAAGATAGTAGAAAATATGTTTAAAGATGCAGATGATACTATCTCAAAGGCAGATACTCTTAAAACACAGACTCAAATAGCTAGAGAAAGAACTCAAAAACAACAATATAATATTAGAAAATCTAGACAACAAAGATTAGAAGAAGCCAACATTAGAAGATCTGAAATAGAAAGAGCTCAACAAGCCATATTAGATAAACAAGCTGAACAAGAAGCCGCTTATCAAGGATACCTAAAAGGTAAATGAGTATGATCTAAGACAGAAGCATTACCTAGTAAAGAATGAGTAACTAACTATAATACAATTATCTGATGAGATAGTAATCCAACAGTAGTTACTCCTGAGTGAACTGCTGTAAGGCAAGGGCAAATAGCCGAAATTCCTACTAAGAAAGTAAACTATTCTAAACCTAGTGAAACTAATCCAATAGTAAACGAAAAGACAGGAGAAACTTTAGAAGATGCTATAGAAAAATTAAGATCTCAATGATGGGAAGAAGAGACAATAAATAACTTCAAGGAGGCTGTATTAAAAAAAGCTAGAGGAGAAGAATATAAAGTAGCTAAAAAGACTCTAGATGAGATAATAGAGCCAGCAGATAAAAAAGTTACTGAAGTATATCATGGAACTAGATCTGATGTGGCAGATAATATTCTAAAAGAATGATATAAATCTTCTTCAGAATTACCTGAATGAGCTTATAAATGAGGTGGATATGATAAAACTCAAGAAGTAATCAGCTTCGCTACTGATAAGAATAGTGCTGATACCTTTGCTAAAGCATCATGAAAAGGAGAAGTATTAAAAACTGAAATAAAAGACTGAGCTAATGTAGTAAAGATAAAGTGAGATTATGATGCAGAAGATTTGGCTGAATTCTTGCCTGAGTTAAAAGAAAGAGGAATAGATGCTGTAATATTAGATAATTGAGAAAATGAATTCGTAGTTATAAATAGAGATATTATCTGAAAATCTACTAAAGTTAAATAAAGTCTTGCAAAGTATAGAAAAATATTATATAATTAGGAGTAATAAATTTTACTCCTTTTTATAAACAATGGATAAGAAACAATTTAAAATCTTAATAGCAGTAATAGTATCATGCTATATTCTTCAGACTATTTTTCTCTTTTGGAGATTTTATGGTGCTCAACAATATAATTATAAAGCATATAATGAGCTTTTACATATCTCTAATTATATAGAGAATCTAAACAGATAAACTAAAATATTATAAAGATGTAATAATCTATATAGCATTTTATCTAGTTCTATCAACGATAGGAACTCTGATTTATTTTCTTTTTATAGACTAAATGACAAAGACTCAGCGGTGGTGGTTTATCCTATTTACTCTTCCTTTATGCTCTCTACTTATAGCTTTAGGGATAAGTTCTATAGGATGATAAACTAAAAAAATTAAATAAAAAAAGTCTGAAATTTTTTTCTTTTTTTTCTAAAAATCCGCCAAAATTAAATTTATGACTATAATGCCACCAACTTTATATTGAGTGGCATTTTTATGATAGTCTGGAAGAGCAGAAAAAAATCTGATACATCTTGGAAATCTCATGAAAGGCAGAATCAGACTTCTTATGAGTCTAGAATAGAGGTATCTACTGCTTGGAAAGATGACTGAAGAGATAAACGAAAGACAAAAAGCAGAAATTATATGCTAGGTAGCTTCTTTACTCAAGTATTAACGGCTATTACAGATACTAAGGACTGAAAGGCTATCAGAATTAAAACTGATCCATGGTACTTATGGGATAGTGAGTTTATAGGAAGAAAAGAAGCTAACACAGAATGGAAAACAAGATTTAGATCTTAGATATAAATTATATGGCAAATCAAATTCCAGTAAAACCAATAAACGAAATAGAAGTTAAGTCTGAAGTCTCTGAGAATGATAAGATTTTGATATTAGATTCTGAATCTGAAGAAGCTAGATTAGCTAGTAAAGATGAGCTAAAGGGAACGGATGCATGGGAATATATGACTCAAGCAGAATATAATCTCTTACCTGATTCTAAGCTAACCGACTGAGTAAGTAGAATGGTATACGATACAGCTCAGAGGACATTTAAAACTCTATTAAGAAGCTACGATAATGTACTCCATTATAATAGCTCAGATGAGTTATATGCTGACTTACAATTTGAAAACTGACTAACTCCGACAAGTGCATTTCCTATCTGAGTAGCCGTTTGAAATGTAGATTCAGATGACTGATGGAGGGAAGACTGATTACTTATAAATGCTAAAGCAGAAAGCTGAGATTATATAAGGCGGTTATACTGAGAAGATGGTAAATTATATTTTGATGGATGAACTGGAGTATTTAAAGAAATATTTACTGAGGATGATGTATCTTCCATAATTGAGTTACTAAGAAGCGAATTAGCTACGGTAGCCTTTACATGAAAGGCATCAGACTTAGATAACGATGAGGGATTTAACTCAGTTCCAGTAATGACTCAAGCAGAATATGATCAACAAACATGAGCTGCATGAGATGATAAGAGATACTTTATCTACGAAGAAGAATAATATTTTAACCTATTATTTATTAAAAGATGGCTAAGAAATTAAAGAAATTGATTCTAAATGGAGAGGCATACGATCTACCTACTCCTGCGACTGCTTCTTCAAGTGCAGCCTGAATCGTAAAGCTAGGTAGTGATACAGCTCAGACTACTGCGGCTAATGCGGTAAGTTCTACTGCTTCTAGGACTTATGCAATTCAGACTAACTCGAGCTGACAAATGGTAGTAAATGTACCATGGGAAGATTCTCAGACTAGTTGAGCTTCTTCAACTACTGCCGGAACTCTTAAATTAGGTAGCGATACTGTTCAGAGTACTGCAGCTAATGCTGTATCTAGTACAGCTTCTAGGAGTTATGCTCTACAATTAAATGCTAGTGGACAATGAGTAATAAATGTTCCTTGGACAGATACTACTTATTCAACAGTAAGTAAATCTGATATGGATGCAGGAACTGGGACTACGGCATGAGTAGTAACAGCTAAAGATATATCAGATTATGTTAAATGAAAATTAGCTAATACTTATGTTTATAAAGGAAGTGTATCTACTTATGGAGATTTGCCAAGTACATGATTAACTGCATGAGATGTTTATAATGTAGCTACGGCTCATACAACTGATCCTAAATTCCCAGCTGGAAGTAACTTAGCTTGGGATGGAGAAGACTGGGATGTATTATGATGAGTATTTGATACTTCAGCTTTTGTAGATACTTCTTCGGCTCAAACTGTAGGATGAACTAAGACATTTACTACTTCTCCAGTAGTACCAAGTAAGACTTCAGCAGTTACTAATACATGAACATCTATAGCTACAGAAGCTCAGGTTTATGCGGTAAAAACAGCTATTCCTACAGTAAATAACAAGACTATAACATTTACTCAAAACTGAACTTCAGTAGGAGATATAACTCTAAATCAGAGTACAGATGAAACTATAGCATTTACTGATACTACATACGAATCAAAGGCTGCAGCTTCATGAGGAACGGCAGTATCATTAGTAACAACATGAGAAAAATATACATGGAATAATAAAGCTGATACTTCAGCTATCGGAAACGCTACAATTACATTTAAACAATGAAATTCTAGTACTACTATCGGAACATTAACAACTAACCAAAGTTCTGCATGAACTTTACAATTCCATGATAGTATGCCTATTACTCAGGCAGATTATGATAATCTAAGTACGGCAGAAAAGAATAACTGAAACAGTTACTGGATTTATGAGACAGTATCATAATTTTATATCAGAATTATAAAATAATGGCTAATTCTATAACGAAAATCTATAAGAACGGAGTAGAATATGACATATATGCTAGCTGAGGGGCGAGTGTAAATACCGCCTCTTCTACTACAGCATGAGTAGTAAAGCTATGAAGCGATACCGTACAGACTCAAGCGGCTAACTCTCCAAGCTCTACTAGTTGAAAGACATATCCTATTCAAGTAAATAATAGTTGACAGGAGGTGGTAAATGTACCATGGACAGATCATACATATACTTCATCTAGTTTTGATATAAAGGACTTAACAGATTCTACTGGATTAAGGACTACATGGAGTTGAAAACAAGATGCCTTAGTAAGTTGAACAAACATAAAGACAGTAAATAGCCAAAGTTTACTATGAAGCTGAAACATAGCTATATCTTGATGACATGATTACTCTTGGAATACATTAACTGGGACATCGTTTACACTAAGCTGAACAAATTATAGAAATCTGATTTCTACTTCTTCTGATACAACTGTTTCAGTATGAACTGGTTTAACACCTTGAATGGAATACATAATAAGGATAACGAACTCAGATAGTGATAACGACCATACAATGACATATGGAGGAGTAGAATATATAATACCAAAAAGCTGAACAGTAACATATAAATGGTTAGCCTTAACAGCAACAACGGTAGAGTTTGAATGACCAAGATATGTATATGAGATGCCAGCTACTCCAGAAGAATGATTTATTTATTATGTGATACCAGAGCCTACTCCACCATTTGTACCTTGAGCTAATACTATTGCTTATTATCCTTTAAAAGAAGATGTTTTAGATTATTCAGGAAACAATAATAACTGAAGCTGAAACCCTAACTCATTTACTGATGGAGTGGCTAATTATAGCTGAAATTCTACTACTATGCCTGTAGCATTGGTATCATCTTGAACAATAACAGTAAATGTCTGGTTTTACCAAGAAGCAGGTGCTGCTGACTTTAATAAGAATATATCATTCTTATGACAGCATACCACACAGAACTTCTGATTTTCTCTGAAATCTAACTCATACCATGATAGTTTATACCACACCTATCTACTGCAAAGTGGATGAAGCGGTTATGCTACAACATATTCAGTTAGTACAACATCCAGCACTCCAAGAATTTGATGGCATAATGTAGTATGAATGAGAGATGCCTCAAAAATCTATCTATATCTTGATGGACAATATCAATGAGAAACAACATATTCTTGATTAAGTAGTAATGCTTTCTATATGTGATATGACCACTGATATGATGGATGAGCTTGGACTGGTAAGCTATCACAGTTAATATTTGAGAATAGAATACGAACGGCAACAGAAATATCAAATTACTACAACCAAACTAAATGAAACTACTGAATAAGTTAATCAGATTTATTTCTTACTTAATAACCTATGTGAATATCTATATGAAATAGTGAGATAAGTACAGCTACAGGAATATACTGTGGTAGTAGGAAACTACGACCAGATGGTTGATGAGGTTGATGGACACCTTGAGCTAATACTCTATTCTATTATCCATTCAAAGATGATGCAAATGATAGCATCTGAAACACAACTCTAAGCTGATGAACTTATACAAAGCAGACTATATGATACTTATGTGCTTGAAGTAGTGATGGAACTTGGAACAATATAAATGCTAGTACAACTATTCAAGATAACTTAAAGACTATGCTATCTTGGGTTTATGTTGTTTCATCTGGAACAGGTAATTATACTCAAATACTTCTTATGCCAAATGGAAATACTTGTTATTCCTATTATACTAGTGGAAGATGAAATAATCTGTTCTTAGTATATAATTCATCAAAACAGTATAATACTACAAGTGCAACACTATCTACTTGAGCTTGGCATTTATTAGCACTAACTGTGTCAGATACTGAAGTATGCTGATATATAGATGGAGTAAAATATACAATAGGAAGTTCTTGATATTATTCTGAACACACTTGAATTATGCTCTGAAGAAGTGGAACACAAGTAATACATAGTAATGTAATATGAGAGAATAGAACTTGGACGGCAACAGAAATATCAAATTACTACAACCAAACTAAAGCAGACTACTGAATAAGTTAATCAGATTTATTTCTTTCCCCTTTACCAATGAAAGTATCTTTAGTTTTTACTCTCTGGGTAGTACTTATTGTTCTTTTAACTTATCGGTTTATGAGTAAATAGAAATTGAAAAAAGAGGTCTAAAATCTGACCTCTTTTTTTGTATTCCTTACTTGATACTAATCAGTTTATTTTATCTCATTTCTAATGATTTTCTCTAACGGTACTAAGCCTTATTACAAAGCAAAATAAATCTGATTACTACTTTAAAATATCACATAAAAATCTGATAGGCTCATCTTGTATTGCTAATGTCATTAAAAGTAGTTCTTCTTGAGTATATATTTTTTCTTCTTCTATAGGTCGTATTTCTTTTACTTTCTCGTTTTCTACTAACCACTTAATAAATCAGTATTTCTTGCTTATTAAGTATGCCTCATAATCGCAACCATCTCCCCATCAGTAATAAGGTCTTCACATTTCTTCATCATAGTCCCAAACATCTCATTTTTCATACTCATTAAGTAGTTCTATAAGTTTTTCCATTTCCTAATAGTAAATAATATAAAAGTCTGATTAGCAAGTAGGTTTAACTTCCTTATAAAATCAATTCTCATCTCTAGGGATAATCTCATTATATAGGTTTTTATAAGGCACTCACTTAGCAATATCTATCCGTTCTTTAAGAGATTTATTTTCTTCTTTCAGCTTTTTATTCTCTTCTTCTAACCTAGCGTTCTCCTCCATTAAAGTCTGATTTAGGTTTTTTACTTTCATCTTTAGAACTTAATAAATAAATCTGATTAACACAATGTTGTAATACTTTTATTACTTTCAAACTTTCCATCAGCTCATCTCTTAAAAACAATTACATCATCTTCATCCATAGTAAAACTACCATTATTCTCTCATGGTTTAGGCATCCAATGGTTTTCATAATAATAACAGTCTGCATGGAGTTTATTTATCACATTATTCAGCCTTTTAATCTCTTCTTCTTGCTCTAATACTTTCTTCTGTAACTCCATATTCATCTCTATAGCAAACTTTCATGTCAATTCCCGATCTAATTCATAAGAGTCTGATTTCTTCCCTTTTCTTAACATGATTATATAATTAAAGATATAAATCTGATTACTCTAAAGGATCTTCCACCTAAGATCCATGTGGTTATGTATTCTTATTTCTTATACAATATGAAGTAGAGGTGGCTACTCGCTGGATTCCATGGGGCAAATTTCAAGCCCTCTAGCTATCTCTAGACTAGACTACCAGTCTACATCCTATAATGGCGATTTGCATTCCATAAAGCTAAATATATGAGCTATAACATCCACAGTCCATCAGTTTCAGAGCATCTTATATCTCTGACTATCACTTACTCACTCTGTATAATTATCAGGCAATGTCTGTAGCCTTTCACATTCTATTGGAGTAAGTCTTCTTATAGTCCCATCATAAACTAAGCTATCTCATTGAGTAGTTAATGTATTAGACTTTCATTTACACACTCTACCTCTCCTTGTAATTGAGTTAGGGTAAGCCAAGCTGATTCCATCTCACTTCTCAGCTACGATGTATCATTGCTTGGTCGCTTGTTTTATCCTTAATTCCCCCCCCCCTCACAGAAACTAGCTTCATACCATTGCTAAACTTTCATACATGAGTAGTTAGAGTTCAAATTTTATCATAAGGTCATTTTACATTCTCTAATGGTCTTTCATATCATTTTCGGTTGGCGATCATATCAAATTGTTGTTTAGTTAAATAGTACCCCCCCCCCTACATTTTCTTGGAGTATATCCTTGAGTAAAATTCCCTTATCTTTTGGTTGAGAAACGCCAGGTATATTCGTTCGGTATAATCTTCTCCTATTCTGTGCTGATACTAAGCTAGAGTTTATCTCAATAGGCTCTACTCATAACTCTCTGCTTATTATATCTTGCCGTTCTTTCTTCATTTTCACATTTTCCAATAAGAAGTATTTAGGCTGACTTTCTCTCAATATTCTGACAAACTCAAAGAATAGCTTACTACGAGGATCGTCAAAGTTAAGCATCTTACCAGCCATACTAAATCATTGACATGGGCTACCTCAGATTAACAAATCTATAGGTCATCTATCTATTACTTCTATTCCTCATTCATCAGATAATCTATATAACCATCAGCTATCAGATATATCATCATGACTATATCATACCTTACAGACATCTCAGATTTCTATAATATCTGGATGATTTTTTTTGGCTATCTGTATAGCATATTTATCTATCTCACTAGCATAGTATTTATCTATAGGTATTCATGCTCTCTGTAAGGCTTCATATCAGCAAGCTATACCATCAAATAAACTCAGAATCTTCATTTTGTTTAGTTATATAATTTATAATTAAATCGGATACAGAATCCTATAATGGCTACTATCATTAGCCATGACATAAACTCTAATCGTTTATCTTGTTTCTCCATCTTTATAGAATCATTTATTAAATTTTCGTTTGAATCAGTGATCAAACATATATCTCCTACCTATAAAGTATAAATCTAAAGCTGATAACTTACCAAGATCATCTAAAGTATATCAGAGTTCTTTTAGTAAGTTCGGTCTATTCAGTAATATGAATCTCATTCAGATTCCATATTTTTCCATTAGATCTTCTTCTAATGCCCATCATGTTTTAAATCTCTCCATAGGTTAAGAATTTAATATAAATCTGTCTTTTACATACGTACTACATTTAACTCATTTTATCTTCCTATCAGGACCGTAGAAACGAGTTCCAGTACTCCATTTCTGATAGCAATATTCTACTTGCACCTGCCATACTTCCTTATAATTCTCAGGTAATTTATGATAGTTCGTATTCATCTGACATAATCAGAAAGCATGTCATCCATCTCATACTGCTTTTAGACTCCAATTTCCATTCTCACATTCTAACATAGTAACAAAGTCTAATCCTCAAAGTTTATAAGCATATTGAACATACTTCTGCCTTATATCATTCTGATTAAATCATTTATGAATTATTGCTACATCCTTATTCTCTACTACTTCAGCAGTTCCAGCTGTCTCAGTCTCAGATGCTGCTTTTCTAGTAATAGGATTTTTAGAACTTATCTGTTCTGCTCTAAACCCACTTCATAAGACTTAGCTTTAAGTGAGTCAGCTTTTTCTCTTAGTCTCATTATTTCTTCATCCCATGATACACATGGTTTAGTAAATCCATCTAAGTAATCTTTAGTCTCTTGGAAGCTAAGATTATCAAAGCATGAATCTTTTTGCTTTCTTAATTCATTCATTCTATATTCTAAGTCAGCTATCTCTTTAGAGTCTGAATCTGCTGCTGCATTATCAGAGATTAAAAGAGTTAAAAGGCTGATTACTAATATACCTAATACTATAAGTACGATGTTTAATAATTTCTTCATATAATAGTTTAAAGAATAAATAGTTGGAGTTGCAGGTTGAATATTTTTCTGGTTGGGAGTT
>Ga0310786_10001565_pt1 | contig 36808 bp, 24 predicted proteins | sample AusTroGonzalo_MG_FD_203881 | JGI IMG/M metagenome (GOLD analysis project Ga0310786, IMG submission 203881) | Bovine rumen microbial communities from tropical cattle in Woodstock, Queensland, Australia - Gonzalo_03 (v2) (version 2) | ecosystem: Host-associated > Mammals > Digestive system >... | reverse complement strand
AGCGACACCGTCCGTCGCATATTGTCCTATAAGGGCGTCCTGCTCCGTCGTCACCTCCAGATTGGTGTCGAGAAGGGTGCCATCAGCCAGGAAGTCGCCGACGTGCGTTTCAACGAGTGGCTCCAGGCCAAAGAGGCCAAGATCAACAGCAAGAAGAGCGACGTCGAGAATGACGCCCGCAACACCCGCAAGGCTCGTCTCGAGGCTGAGAAGAAAGCCAACGAGACCAAGGCTGCCGCCGTCGCCGCCAAGCGTCAGGCTGCTGCCGAGGCTGCCGCTGCCGCCAAGGCCGAGGCCGAAGCTGCTGAGAGCGCCGAAGGCGAAGCCACCGAGGCTCCTGCTGAAGCTTAATCTAATTTGGAATTAGAAATTAGGAATTAGGAATTGTGCGTCGCACGGTTCTTAATTCCTTTTTTTAGGACTTTAAGGTCCGTAAACTCTTTAGAGTCCTTAAGGCCCTTTTAAACAAAGACAATGAATATTAGCGACTGTTTTTACCTGGGAAGCGTCACCAAGCCGTGGGGCGTGAAAGGACAGATGCAGCTCTTCCTCGACGTGGACAGCCCCGAGGAATATGCCGAACTCGACTCGGCTTTTGTGGAGGTCAAGGGACAGCTGGTGCCCTTGTTCTTCCATATCGACAGCCTCAACGGCAACAAGGCGGTGGTCACGGTCGAGGACATGACGCCCGACGAGACCGCCCGTTTAGTAGGGTGCGACCTCTATCTGCCGCTTGACCTGTTGCCCAAGCTCGACGGCAACAAGTTCTATTTCCACGAGGTGGTCGGCTTCCGGGTGGTCGACAGCCAGTATGGCGACATCGGGGTCCTGCAGCAGGTCATCGAATATCCCGCCCAGCCCCTCTTCCAAATCGACAAAAACGGCACCGAGATACTCATTCCCGTGATTGACCCCGTCATCGACAAGGTAGACAGAAAGTTAAAAACTATCTTCGTGACGGCACCTAATGGGTTGATAGACTTGTATCTTGGTGAAATCAACAAATAGTGTTGAAACATTTATTTCCGTCATGTCAGAAAATCTTTCTATTTTTGCAGCCAAAGAAAGGATACATCATGGAAAAGAAAGCAGCCCCCGCCGTTGAGAAAAACAAGTATTCCCCCGAGGAATTACAGGAATTCAAGGAATTGATACAGGAGAAGATTGCCAAAGCCGAGAAGGACTTGGAGTTGCTGCAGCAGGCCGTGGCCGGCAGTGAGAACGATGTCAGCGACACCGCCCCCACCTTCAAGACCCTCGAGGAGGGTAGCAATGTCCTGCTCAAGGAGGAGAACCAGAAGCTCGCCGCCCGTCAGCAGAAATTTATCCGTGACCTGCGGGCCGCCCTCATCCGCATCGAGAACGGCACCTATGGTATCTGCCAGGCCACCGGCAAGCTTATCCCCAAGGAGCGCCTGATGATTGTGCCCCACGCCACCATGACCGTCGAGGCCAAGGAAGCCAGCAAGAAGCGCCGGTAATCAAAGCCCCATCGCCCCGTTCCCTTTGACATGCCGAGAGGGTGTCACACAAGTCCCCGCAGGGGACGGCAGATTCTAGCCGTGGGCGCAAGCCCACGGTAACGTGGCAAATAATATTAGAGCCCTGTAGGGGCGACACAATGACCATCAGTCTTGTGTCGCCCCTACAGGGCTTTACTTGGAGGCCCCATCCATACCGTGGGCTTGCGCCCACGGCTAAACTCCATCGCCCCGCCGGGGCTTGATTTTCTTGTTGTCGTCTTACCGGGGGTTACGCTTCGCTTCACCCCCGGCTACTTGCTGTCGTCCCCTTCGGGGACTTGTGGGATCCTCGTATACGATGTTGTGGCATGAAGGGAGAATAAAAAAAGCCGTGGGAGGTGCCCACGGCTTGAATTGTTGGATGTATTTGTGTTGGTCATTATTTGGCAGGAGGACAGTTTGTAACTGTGCCGTTGCTATAACCTACGAAGTTATTTGTATAAGTTGCACCATCTTTTCCGGTAACAGTTCCAGTAAATGTGCAGTTGTCCACGGTACAACCGCTATTTAAAGAGCCTACTATTCCTCCGATATAATCGCCATTAGTGCCCTGAATTGTGCCAGAAGCCGAGCAGTAGTCCACCCTCGATCCAGAAGGCTTAACATAACCAACTATGCCACCAATATTTAACTGATTGTTGGTTTGAGTGCTTTCTATGTTGGCATATGAATGGCAACGGGTAATTGTTACGGCGGCGTTTTCAGTATACCCTGTAATTCCCCCGTACCACCTGCCGGAACCAGAAATACTACTGCCAGTTATTACAGTGTCATCCTCAAAAGTTGTGCCGTAAGAATAACCGGCAATTCCACCACAATAACCAGCGTAGGTACCTGCTCCAGCATTATTTATTGTACAATGGACCTTCAGTTTTTTGACCGTTGCAGTACCGATATGCTTGAATAGTCCACAATAGGAGCCACTATTTGTTTGTGTATAGGTTATTGTTTTGTTGTCTCCATCGAATATCCCCTGGAATAGATATGATGATGACATACCTATACCTGACCAGGAACCGCAGGAAATATTGTTCATCAGCTTGAAGTGTTTCCCGTTATAAAAATAGCCTGCATTAACACGATCTTTCAGTGTGGTTAAATCAGAGAGATCGTTGATTAAGAATGGGCTGTCCTCCGTACCATCACCAGAGAAGATAACCGTTGCGCCAGTCATATAGATTGTCGGACCGGAAACGATGAGATTGGCAGCTAAAGTAACGGAAGTTGTACTCAATACCTTTTTCATCTCGTTGGAGCCGATGGCTTCGGTGGTGATGGTGATATTGGTGTTTGAGGTGAATGGTGGGATTACGATGTAGTAGCTTTTGCTGGTACCTTGGCTTAGGGTCTCGGTAGAAGCGGTGAAGTCAAGCGATACGGATTTGTTGGATGAACTCATAGACAAATATGGCGAAACTGATTTTGGACTGTATATTGTCCCTCCTCCACTGAGTCCCTTGTTGTTAGATGTAACGGTGATGTTTTGTAAAATGATGTCTTCGTCAGAGCGACCTTGAACTGTTACTTTGAGCAAGGAGCAAAGGTTGTGGAAGGTAAGAGAGTTGCTCCCTTGTGCACAATAGGCATACATGGGAGCGTTGATAATCTGTTTTCCATTGACGACAGAGTAGGTCTGCGAGGATGGCAGTGTTATGCTAATTGAAGAAGCTTTGGAAGTATAATTATTGGCGGCGATGCTCGCGGGGTAAACTGCCAGATAACAAGTGTCACTTGCTGTGGTTGGTATTGCTATCTTTGCTTTATTGCCAGTGAGGTCTACGGTAAATTTTTTGTTAGCGCCATTGCCATTGATAGCTACTTGGTCTCCGCTGGTCCAATGAGTGTAGCGGTTTTCGTCGACATACATCTTGGTGTTGCTGTTGCCAGTGTAATTGGTAATTTCGACGTTGAGGGTGACAAGGCCGTTATCCTCCTTGTTGCAGGCGGTGAAGATCATCGCTGCAGAGAGAATGAGGAATATAATTGTGATGTGCTTTTTCATTGCTTCAAAAATTTGTTAGATAAATAACTGTCTGTTTAATTAATTCCAACTATAATCGGCCCATGAAGCATCGTCGTCATACTGCGTTACATAGGGGTCGCTAGTGCTCCACTCAAATAAATGAAGATCTGCATCTAATGTTGCCGAACTGATGGCATACCCGCGCTCGGCCTTAATTGTGACCACCGTTAGCGTGGGGGCTTCGTAAGTTTTTTTCTCTAGTTGACTCATCATAAATATATTTTTGTATTATTATTTGAATAAATAAAATACCCTACACTGCGTCAAAAAGAACTTTTGGCGCAGTGAAATGGAGGAAATAAAGAGACCTCCCGCCCCGACAACTTAGAGGGTGTTGTATGGGGGGGGTGATTATCAGCGAGTTATGTGTATAGTGATACATTCTCACGAATCGCTTTTAAAATGCAAAGATATAAAATATTTTTATATGGGGATGGAAAAAAATAAATTTGGACTATATTTAACAGACGAAATGAGAATGATTTGGTGCGTTCGAAAAAGAATATGTATTGTTCTTCTGAAGAAACGTTAATTCTCATGTGTTCATGTGTATATCAAGAAATTTGTGTATTTTTGCAAAAACAATTTGTCTAGTTAAGGTTGGCTAAAATGGTTTTAAGCCAATAAGTTATATTGTATTAGACAAATTGATTGGGTAATAAAAAATAAACATAAATAATCTACGTATGATCAAAAAGTTTTGCAAATTGAGAAGCCTCTTGTTGGCGGCAGTGGCCCTGCTGCCGCTGGCGGCAAGTGCGCAGGACAGCTGCTCTATCACGCTGCCTTACAGCATGAACTTCGACAACCTCACCGCCACCGGCGGCTCGAGCTTCGTGCCCTGCTGGACACGCGTGGAATCCTCCATCAGCGGCAGCGCCACCTACCCCAATATCTACAACTACGGCGGTAACCACGGCAAGCTGCTCAGCTTCAGCGGTAACTCGTCCACGAGCAGCGGCACCATGCGGGCCGCTACGCCCCTGATTCCCGCGCCGCTGAACAGCTTGGAGCTGAGTTTCGTGGTCTATAAGGATATCCTTCTGCTCTATGCCGCCACCGACCCATCTGACCAGAGCACCTACCACCTGATAGGCTCCTACGCCCCTGGCTATTCGTGGACCACCTACGAGGTACGTACCGACACCATCAGCGGTATGCCGTCGACACAGGGCTACCTGGTCTTCGCCGGTGAATACGGCAGCGGCTCAGGCCACTGCACCGCCTACCTCGACGACCTGACCATCTCGGCGCTCAACAACTGCAACCGTCCGCAGTCGGTGAGTGCGGATCAGATAGGCCCCAACGGCGCTACCATCACCTGGCCTGCCGTGACCGGCGTGAGCAGCTATAAGGTGTACTACGGCACCGTCGACAATATCGACCTGGCTACCGTGGAGACCGTGAGCGGCACCACCCTCGTGCTCGACGAGCTGGAGCCCAACACCCCCTACTACGTGTGGGTGACGAGCGTCTGCGGCGCCTCGTCGGAGAGCGACCCCCGCGCCACCTCGTTCACCACCCAGCTGAGCTGCTATCCCCCCGTGGGCATCCACCAATCCAGCACCGGCTTCAACGCCGTCTCCTATGCCTGGGAGTTCGACCCGCGCGGCAACAGCGCCACCGAGGTGCTGGTGGTGCTGCACGACCACTCCGACTCCACGATGGAGGATTATGTGGAGAACAGCAGTAACCTCAACAGCCACTTCGTGCAGGACCTCGACCCCTCGCATGAATATACCATCAGCTTCTATGCCGTCTGCGGCGACGATACCGCCGAGGTGGTCACCCTGCCCGTGGTGTTCAAGGTGTGCGGCCAGAGCGAGCTGGCGGCCCTGTCGGGCAACTACGACATGCACCCCATGCCCGTGGGCTACAACTACGGCTACACCCAGATGATGTATCCCGCCGAGGTGTTCCTCGATATGGACACCATCACCGGCTTGGCGCTGCACCGCGCCATGATGAACAATAACGGCGGCAGCTCCGTCACGCGCACGCTGAGCATCTGGATGGGCAACACCACCGACACCAGCCACACCACCGTGGTGCCCGTGACGGGCATGACGCAGGTGGCGTCGGACGTCTCCTACACCTTCCCCGTGCAGGAATGGGACACCATCTACTTCACCACCCCCTTCGTCTATACCCCCGGCCATAACGTCATTGTGACCATCGACGACAATACCGGCACCCACGTGGGTACCAGCAGCGCCCAGTGGCTGTGGCACGAGCAGTACTGGAAGACCATCTATAAGAACCACGACAGCAACAACCCCAACCCCAACAGCATCAGCGGCGCCACCTACACCCAGCGCTGCCCCGATATGCAGTTCGTGGGTGCCTGCAACACCGACTTCAGCTGCGTGGCCCCCATCGTGGCCATCGGCGAGTTCGACAGCATGATGGCCGAGGTGAACTGGCTCGAGAGTCTCGGCAGCCGGTGGATACTGGAGTACCGCATCTCGGGCACCACGAACTGGACGCTGGCCGACACCGTGACCACGGCCCCTTACTTCCTCACCGGCCTGCAGCCCGCCACACAGTACGATGTGCGTATGGCGGTGCTCTGCGACGATGACGAGATGCGCTACGGCGATGTGGTGAGCTTCAGCACCCTCTGCGCCCTGATGGAGATGCCGTTCCACTTCACGCAGGCCCAGATGTCGACGGTGGCCACCTCGGGCAACAGCTTCTCGTCGTGCTGGAACTTCAGCCAGTATATGATGAAAGGCCATCTGACCGAAAGCCACCGCGGCTATGTGCGCAATGTGGGCAACGGCGAGTGGATTATGCTGCCCGCCATCAATGCCGACCTGAGCGGCGCACGCCTCCGCACCTGGGCGGCGGCGTCGACGCAGGCACAGGTGAAGGTGGGTATCGCCAGCCAGAGCAACTGCTCCGACGTGGTGTGGGTCGATACCCTCGACATCGCAGGTGCCAACCCCGAATATGCCACCGCCGAGTATATCTCCTACCTCGACAACTATAGCGGCAATGGCAACCGCGTGGTGCTGAGCCCCATCGTGACCAACAACTACCACTACGTCTACTTCTTCGACTTCCATGTGGAGCCCATCGAGAACTGCCGTCCGGTGGACAACCTGGTGCTCGACTCGTCCAGCGCCAGCACCCTCAGCATCAGCTGGACGCCGCGTGGCGGCGCCACCCAGTGGGCCGTCTACTGCAACGGCCACCGCAACGTGGTCAACGACCTCAGCCACTACACCATCACCGGTCTCAACCCCTATACCCTCTATAATGTGCAGGTGCGCAGCCTCTGTGGCGACGACAGCAGCTCTGTGGCCAGCGAGCATTTCCGCACCCTCTGCGCTGGCGAACAGTGCACCTTCACCATCAACGCCCACGCCTCGGGTGGCGAAGGCTGGAAGGGTGCCCACCTCCACATCATCGCCAACGGCGAGACCATCGAGAACTTCACTATGCTGCAGGGCAGCGACCTCAGCCGCTCGGTGAGCGTCTGCGCCGGTATGCCGGTGCACTTCAAGTGGTACTCCGGCAACGAGGATGACGAGTGCTCGTTCGAGGCAGTCAACGCCGCCGGCGACACCATCTATATGCTCCTCGGCGGCCCCGGCCATATCGACACCCTCTTCACCAGCGCCGATATCTGCGCCGAACCCATCGAGCGCCCCTGCGACAACATCTACGACACCCTCGTCCAGGAGGCCTGCGACAGCTACTACTGGCGTGAGCGCTACATCAGCAACAGCGGCACCTATCATGCCACCGAACCCGGCGTGGTGGAGGGCGGCTGCGACAGCATCTACACCCTTATCCTCACCATCTATCCGAGCTCGCGCGTCGAGATAGAACGCTCGGCCACCAGCAGCTACACCTGGCACGGCACCACCTATACCGCCAGCGGCACCTACAGCTGGTCCGGCACCACTATTCACGGCTGCGACAGCACTGAGACGCTCCATCTCACCCTCACAGAGGAGGGTATCGACGAGGTGGACGGCACTACGGTGGCAATTTATCCCAACCCCACCGAGGGTGTGGTGACGATTGCCGCCGAGGAGGTGGAGATGGTGGAAGTGTACGACGTCTCGGGACGCTGTGTGCTGACGGTGCGCAGCAGCAATGTCGTCGACCTGAAGACGTTGGCCGCCGGCAGTTACACCTTCCGCATCGTAATGTCCGAGGGCATCGCGATGAAGCGGGTGTTGAAACGTTAATAGATTCTAGGAATCGCGTCCAGCAGCGACTGCGTATAGGCGGTCTGCGGATGTCGGAATAAATCGTCGGGAGTGCCGCTCTCGACGATTTTTCCTTTCTGCATCACCATGATGCGGTCGGCCATATAGTGCACCACGCTGAGGTCATGGGTGATGAAGAGGTAGGTGAAGTGGTAGCGTTCCTTCAAGTCGTTGAGTAGGTTGAGTACTTGGGCCTGCACACTGACGTCGAGGGCCGATACGCTCTCGTCGCATACCACCAGCTCGGGCTGGAGTATCAGGGCCCGGGCGATGCATACACGCTGGCGTTGGCCGCCGCTGAGTTCGTGCGGATAGCGCGAGTACCAGTCGGGGTCGAGGCCCACCTGCTGCATGAGCTCAAGGACCGCCTCTTTCGGAGTAATTGGATTGCTCTGATTATTCGGAATACTCTGATGCACTTTCAACGGCTCCGCTATCGCTTCGCCGATGGTGATTCTCGGATTGAGCGAGGAATAGGGGTCTTGGAAGATGATTTGCAGTTTGGGGCGCAGCGCGCGCATCTCTCGGCTGTTGAGTTTGTCCAATGGGGTGCCTCGGTAGAGGATGTTGCCGGCGCTATGGTCGATGAGGCGCAGCATGGCGCGGCCGAGGGTGCTCTTGCCGCAGCCGCTCTCGCCCACCAGGCCGAGGGTTTCGCCCTCGCGGATGTCGAAGCTGATGCCGTCGACCCCTTTGAGGGTCTGCAACGGTTTCCCGAAGAGGCTACGCTTGAGGGTATATTCCACCGTCAAGTCCTTGACGGTGATAAGAGGGGTGACTTTAAGGTCCTTAGGGTCCTTAAAGACCTTAGGATCCATAAGGTCGTTAGTACCATTCAGGTAGTCTTCCACCGTCGGTAGCCTTCTCGGCTTGCTGTCCAGCGGCGGACGGCAGGCCAGCAGGCCTCGGGTGTAAGGTTCTTGGGGATGATGCAGGATGTCGTCGGCGGGGCCTTGTTCCACCACCTTGCCACGGTACATCACCAGGATGTCGTCGGCAATCTGGCTGATGACGCCGAGGTCGTGGGTGATGAAGATAATGCTGATGCCGTGTTTCTTCTGCAGGTCGCGGAGTAGGTCGAGGATGGTCTTCTGCACCGTCACATCGAGGGCGGTGGTGGGTTCGTCGGCGATGATGATGTCGGGGTGGTTGATGAGCGCCATGGCTATCATCACGCGCTGCTTCTGACCGCCGCTGAGCTCGTGGGGGTAGCTGTCGAAAATCTTCTCGGGGCGGGGCAGGAGCACCTCCTTGAAAAGATTAATGACTTTGGCTTTAAGGTCCTTAGAATCCTTAGGAATCGTAAGGTCTTTTGCCAGGTGTGCTCTCATCATTTCGAGCACCTGCTCCCCGCATTTCTGCACGGGGTTGAGCGAGGTCATGGGCTCCTGGAAAATCATGCTGATGCGTTTGCCGCGGATGCTGCGCATCTGCTCCTCGTCGAGCTCCAAGAGATTTATTTTTTTATCGCAATCAGAACTAAAAGAACTATCAGAAAAAGCGGCATGATGTTCTTTTGGTGCTGATTGAGAATAATGATCTGATTGAGATAATTCAGGTTGAGATAATAATGCTGTTCCAGAGACTATGGCCTTCTTCGGCAGCAGGCCCATCAATGCCAGGCTGCTCACGCTCTTGCCGCTGCCGCTCTCACCCACGATGCCGAGCGTCTTGCCGCGCTCCAGCGTGTAGCTGATATTTTCCACCACCGTCCGTCCGCTGAACGCGACCGACAGGTCTTTTACCTCAAGTATAGTGTTTTCCGTGTTCATGCAAAAAGAGATTAAAGTTAAAGGTCTTGCAGGGATAGCACACCAAGAGAGATTTTGTAGTCTGAGAGCTGTTTGCAGTTGGACAAAAGATGTTGTACTTTGGCTTGGAGGCGTTGCTCGCTGTAGCGCGAGGCATCTCGCTTCACTTCGAATATCCTTGCGGTGCGGTCAATCTCGTTGACCGCGATAAGGTCGATTTCGTTCTCTCCCTTCCTGTCCCAATATTTGCCAATCCGAGTGTATTTGCCACTTTCCCGAAGTTTCTTCTCGAAATACCTTTCAAGGGAGAGCCCGGAAAAAGTTTCGTAGTCACGCTCTATAATCTTAGCCAGTTGTCCTAGTGCGTTGTTCTCGACAAACGATTGGTACTTGAAGAAGAACCTGAACCAAAGCGTGAGGAAATTGTCCCGTAGTGCATAACGGGCTTTTTTCGAGCTTTCTTCCGAGAAAATCGGCAGTTTCTTTTCTATTACTCCATGGTATTGCTCCAGGCGGGAGAGGTAGCTTCCAATATTGGAAGTGCCGATTTGGTTTTCTATCTCGCCACGGGTCATTTGTCCATTGGCGATGCATGTGAGTATGGAGAAATAGACCCCGTAGTCGGGACCGAATTCTTCAATCAGTATGTTGCGTCCTTCGTTGATAAAGGGAGAGTTTTGCTCGGTGAGATAGGTGAGCATACGCCGGCGTGTCGTTTTGCCGCCGTCCATCAACAAGGATACATACCAGGCCACTCCGCCGGTGATGGTGTACATCGCCAACAAATCATCAGGGGTATACTGAGGGTTGTGGTCGTGCAGTATCTCTTTCAGCACATCGGTTGGGAATGCCTCGATGGTGATGGTCTGGTTGGCACGACCAAACAAGGGTTCTCCTGCATCCTCGAAGATGCGTTTCATGAGAGAGAATATCGAACCGCTGATGATTAAGTTTAGGCGGCTTGTCGCCTTGTGAATATCCCAATCACGTTGCATCTCACTGAAAATCGACGGGTTGATTTTCTGAAAGTCTTGAAATTCGTCGATGATCAGAGTGAAGGGGTGTTGTTCGGAGTGTATCAGCAGAAGTCTGAACAGGTCGGCAAACTTTTCCGGCCAGCCGATGGGGATGCCCAGCTTCTCCTCAATCTCTTTGGCAAAATCTTTGCAGAGCAAGGCCTCGGTCTTTCTGGCCACGAAGAAATACAGCAGCGTGGTATTGTTGCAGTGTCTTACCAGCTCTGTCTTGCCTACGCGTCGCCGCCCCATCACCACCGTCATGCGTGATTCGGACAAACTTTGTTCCTTCATCCGCTCAAGAGCCACCAACTCGTTTTTTCTATCGTAAAACCTCATTCTGTTATTCGTTTTCGTAATTTAAATTACCGTAATTTAAATTACTATATATTGTATAATGATGATTTATAATATGATGTGTGTATATTTTCTTTGTCTTTGTTCTGCAAATATACAACTTTTTTGTGAAAGAATGCAATTTTCAGAGTAAAAAAATAAAATATTTTGTCAGGTGGTTTTTAGATGCCGAGATTGTGGTTGGGAAGCCTCCGAACAAGCGCGATTAAAAATATTTTGCAGCCATATCAAAATAATGTGTATATTTGCAGTCGCTTTACTGCGGAAAGTTTTATCAACTAAACACATTATAACTATGACAAAATCAGAACAATTCATGGAAATGGAAGCCAAGTATGGCGCCCATAACTATCATCCACTGCCCGTCGTTCTCGCCAAAGGTGAGGGTGCTTTTGTGTGGGACTGCGAAGGTAAGCGTTACTACGACTTCCTTTCGGCCTACAGCGCCGTGAACCAGGGCCACTGCCACCCGAAAATCGTCAAGGCTATGTGCGACCAGGCCCACGAGCTGACCCTCAGCAGCCGCGCTTTCTATAACAACTGCCTGGGTGAGTGGGAGAAATACGTCACCGAGTACTTCGGCTATGACAAGGTGCTGCCGATGAACACCGGCGCCGAGGCCGACGAGACCGCCCTGAAGCTCGCCCGCCGCTGGGGTGTCGTGAAAAAAGGCATTCCCAACGACGAGGTGATGATTGTCTGCTGCGAAGGCAACTTCCACGGCCGCACCATCACCATCATCACCATGAGCAACGACCCCGAGAGCTACGCCAACTACGGCCCCATGACTCCCGGCTTTATCCGCATCCCCTATAACGACCCCGACGCGCTCGAGAAATGCCTGGCCGAACACGGCAAGAAGGTGGCAGGTTTCCTGCTCGAGCCTATCCAGGGCGAGGCCGGTGTCTATGTCCCCGACGAGGGTTACCTGAAGAAATGCTATGATATCTGCAAGAAGTACAACGTGCTGTTCATGGCCGACGAGGTGCAGTGCGGTATCGCCCGTACCGGCAAGATGCTGGCCTGCGACCACGAAGGTGTGCGTCCCGACCTGCTTATCTTAGGAAAAGCCCTCGGTGGCGGCGTGATGCCCGTCAGCGCCGTGCTGGCCGACGACGACATCATGCTCAACATCAAGCCCGGCGAACACGGCTCGACCTTCGGTGGCAACCCCATCGCCGCCAAGGTCTCCATCGCCGCCCTGCAGGTTATCAAGGACGAGCACCTGATGGAGAACGCCGAGCGCCTCGGCAAGATCTTCCGCGAGGAGATGAGCAACTTCAAGTCGCCCATGATTGAGAAGGTGCGCGGCAAGGGCCTCCTCAACGCCATCATCATCAAGCCCCACAACGGCAAAGAGGCATGGGATGTGTGCCTGAAGATGCGCGACCTCGGCGTACTCGCCAAGCCGACCCACCAGCACATCATCCGCTTCGCTCCCCCGCTGGTCATCACCGAAGAGCAGCTGCGCGCCGCCATGGAACTGATTAAGGAAGCAATTAAATCTTTTGAATAATGGAAGAAGTTGAAAAAACAATGACCGAGATGCCGCGTAACCGCGAGATTCGCCGTGCGGCACGTTACGCCCTGAAGGGCAACTGGACCCAGGCCGTGCTGGTCACGCTGGTGTTCACCCTTATCTCCGCCGCTGCCGGCTCCATCCCCTTGGCAGGACTGCTGATAGTCTGCCCGTTGGAGTTTGGTTTCATGCTGTGCTTCCTGCGCCTGGTGCGCGGCGAGGACAGCAGCGAGATGGTGGGCGACCAGTTCAACGTTTTCAGCAAGTATGGCCGCTATCTTGGCGGTTCGCTGCTGGTGACGTTGTACGTCATTCTCTGGACGCTGCTGCTCGTCATTCCCGGCATTGTGAAGAGTTACGCCTACGCCATGACTCCCTATGTCATGAACGACCATCCCGAACTGGATATCGACGACTGCATCCATGAGAGCCGCATGATGATGCATGGCTACAAGTGGAAACTCTTCTGCATGGACCTGAGCTTCATCGGCTGGGCAATCCTTTGCATCTTCACCCTGGGTATCGGTCTGCTCTGGTTGCAGCCCTATATCGAGGCTTCGCACGCCAAGTTCTACGAGGAGCTGAAGGCGCGCAGAAGTTAAGCGTTATCAGCTAGAAACTAGTAGTTAGGGCCGGTGCATGCACCGGCCCTTTTCTATTTGGTGAGGTTCCAGGTCTTGTCGGCGGTGTTGCCTGTGCCGTCGGTGACGGTGACGCGCAGGCGGTTGGTGCCGCTTTTCAACTTGCCGCGGGCATCGATGAATAGGGTGGCGCTCTTGCCGTCGTACTCGGCCAGTATCCAGCTGCCATTGAGGTAGCAGTGGTAGGTTTCCACTCCGGCCAGGTTGTCGCCTATCTTTACTTTGAGAGTGTTGGTTTTGAGAGGCTTTCCCTCGATGAAGTTGACGGGATGCACCGTGGGCGCCGTGGTGTCGGCAGCCAGGGTGAACTCGCCCCAGTCGCGCACCTGGGCGGTGTGGAAGCCGTCGCTGTGGGTGGTCTTGTAAGCCGAGTATTTGGCACTGCCGGGTTTGTGTGTCATGAGTACCACCACCGTCTTGTCGGCCGGCACGCCCGGCAGCGACCCCTTGATGCTCAGGGTATAGTGCTGGTGCGGCGGTATGTTGTTCGCCGTGGGCTGGATGGTGACGGTCTGCCCCTCGGCCTCGCAGCGCAAAAGGTCGTCGGCGTAGAGGGTGTTGGGTTTGAGTTGAAAGTTGAAAGAGGAAAGTTGAAAATAGAAGGGGAGGTCGTACTTGGCAGCGAGGGTGTTCGGAGCATTCAGGATGTTCTGATTGTCCTGGGTTTTCTGGCTGGCGGTGACGGTGATGGTGCGTTCGGTACAGTTTTCCTTGATGTCGTACACCTTCACGCCGATACGGTGTGTCGACCCAGGCTGCAGGCGGAAGATGCCGTCGCCCATGCGGACGGGCACCCAGGGCCCTTCAGCCCCCGGAAGGGCGCGGGTGAGCAGGTAGGCCTGCCGGGTGCGCGTATAGTGCTGGAAGTCGATGATGGCGTTGACCATACGGCTCGAGTCGACGGGTAGCATCTCGGTGGTGTACATGAAAAAGAGCGAGCCGTCGAGGTACACCTCCACGCGGTCCACGCCGTTCTTGGCCGTCGAGCCCTCGGCGGCGTCGGTGGCATAGATGCCCAGGTGGAACGGCCCGTTGACGGTGACGAGGTTCTCCTTGCCCACCTCGAAGGGCTCGCCCCCCTGGGGGTAGATGCGCAGGCCGCGGATGGTGGGTTTGATGCTGTCCCTGTAAGGCAGGTCGAAGAGCAGCGGGTCGAAAAGGGTGGCGTGGGTATGCAGGTCGGCCTCGCCGCCTTGCCGCACCTCGAAGTGCAGGTGCGGCCCCCCGCTGCCGCCGGTGTTGCCGCTGCGGGCTACCAGCTGCCCTTTCTTGACGGGGAATTCGTTGGGGCCGAACAGTTTGGAGATGCTGTAACTCTGCTGGGCATATTGCTCGCGCAGCACCGCCTCGCCGAGGGCTCCGACAAAGCTGTTGAGGTGCATGTAAACCGTGGTATACCCGTTAGGATGCTTGATATAGAGTATTTTGCCGCCGCCCCAAGGCGAGATGCTCACCTTGGCTACATAGCCGTCGGCAGCGGCGTAGACCGGACGGTCCACCGCCCCGCCGGTGCGCATGTCCAGACCGGCATGGAAATGGTGGCTTCGGAACTCGGCGAAGGTGGCGCTCAGCCCGATGTCACCGTCCAATGGAATGCGGAAATAGCCCTGCGGAAGTTCTTGTGCCGAGGCACCCGTCGCCTGCAGGCCGAGGGCCAGCGGAAGCATCAGTAGGAAAAGGAGTCGTCTGTTCATCGTTGTTTGATTGTAAAATGCTGTGATTTGGAGGTTTCCTATCGAGGATTTGTCCATAGTTCGGAGGCAAAGTTACGAAAAAAAATCCAATTGCATGTCCACCCCCTTCTAAAGGGGGAAAAAATTATGTCGTGCACGACATAATTGAGTTTTTTTTCACCTTTTTCGGCCTGCGGGATTATTTTGTTAAAAATATACAATTCGCTGATTTCTAATTATCTGCTGGTCGTAGGTTGCTTGAGGGTGTTATTAAGATATTGAAAATCAACCTTGAGAGGCTTCCATGTCCGCACCAACTCCGCACCCGCTCCGTACCATGTCCGTACCAACTCCGTACCAAGTCCGTATCAAATCCGACCTCGGTCGGAGAAAACACGGTGTGTGTGCGGGGTGGGTCCGGATATGTCGTGCACGACATATCTGCATATTTCGCAGTATGTACCTCGCTCGAAAGGGCGAAAAACGCGAAAAACAGGCCTTCGCGAGCGGTTTTTACACGCCTTGGACGGCCTTTATGGGTAAAAAAATAGGTCTGTAAATCTGACAGTTATAAATTATTTTTCATAAAAAACAATCTATTTCAAAAAAAAAGTGTAATATTGCGTTTTGATAATTGGCTAAAAATATGTTAAAAATACAGCTGAAAAAGAGTCTGAAAGGGGCGTTGGCAGGAGCCATGTTGATGCTCACGGCGGTGGCCGGTGCGCAGGATATTGGCTTCTCCCAGTTCTATGCGAACCCCCTCTACCTCAACCCGGGTTTTGCCGGTTCGGCGGTGGCACCACGCATCTCGCTGAGCTACCGTGCCCAGTGGCCGGGTCTGGTGAGCGCCTTTACGACAGTTTCCGCCTCCTATGACCAGTATATCAACGACCTGCATGGCGGCATCGGTGCCATCGTGATGACCGACCGCCAGGGTGATCACGGTGCCCTCCGCACCACCATGATGGGTTTGATGTACGCCTTCCGCTTCCAGATTTCGCGTGAAATTTACATCAGCGCCGGCCTGCAGGCTTCGCTGGTGAACAACTCGCTCGTTTGGAGTGAATACTTGCGTTTCCCGAGCCAGATTGACAGGGAGTTGGGTTTCACCTACAGCAATGCGGGTGTGGCACAGCCTGACAACACGAGCCGCTGGAGCGCCGACTTCAATGCCGGTGCCGTGGTGAGCAGCTCGAAATGGTATGCCGGTATCGCGGCCTCGCACTTGACGCAGCCCAATCAGGCCTTCTATTCGGAAGACCGGGTGCCGATGAAGATTACCGTCCACGGCGGTGGATTCTTCAATGTGGCCGAGGAAGCGCGCCGCCAGTCGTCGATTGGCCTGGGCACGCCCGTGGTTTCGCCCAACCTGGTCTATCAGTACCAAGGGGGCCTCCACTATTTCCACTACGGTCTATATCTCGACTGGATGCCGTTCCTGGTGGGTGTATGGTTCCGCAACGGCATACAGAATGCCGACGCCTTCATCTTCCAGGTGGGTGTGCAGCAGGACTACTTCAAAGTGGGCTACAGCTACGATGTCACGGTATCGAAACTGGCCAACAGCACCGCCGGTGCGCACGAGTTGACGGTAGGCCTGTTGCTGCCGGTGCCCGAGCAGAAGAAGAAAGTGAAAGCCATCCGTTGCCCGTCGTTCTAACGGGGAGGATGAAACAAAAAACGCTTTTGCGCGTTATATAAGGATAGAAACAATAAGTAAAGAAAACATTAAAGACAGGAATATATGAAGATTTTCAAATTTTCTTGCATGATGCTGGCCGCCGTGGTGCTGCTGGCTGCATGTTCGAGCACTTCGGGCCGCTCGGGCCGCTCAGGCCGTTCAGGCAAGTCCTCGGCTACGGGCTGGAACTACAACGACCCCAAATGGGGTGGCTTTGATGTGTCTGGCCGTACCGAACAGGGTACCGCCCCTGGACTGGTGTTCATCGAGGGGGGCTCCTTTGTGATGGGCCACGTCAGCGAAGACAACCGCTACAGCTGGAACAACAATCCCCACACCGTTACCGTCAGCTCGTTCTACATGGACGAGTGCGAGGTGAGCAACGCCAACTACTGCGAATTCATCTACTGGATGGAGCGCGCCTATGGCGAGGAATATCCCGAGAAGGTCGCCGCCATCATGCCTGATACCGCCACCTGGCGTGACCGTCTGGCCTGGCGCGAGGGCTTTGTGGACTTCTACCTCCGCAGCCCCAACTATGCCGACTATCCCGTGGTGGGCGTCACCTGGGAGCAGGCCCAGCAGTTCTGCACCTGGCGTACCGACCGCGTGAACGAGAAGGTGCTCGTCGACATGGGCATCATCCTGCTCGACCAGGAGAACCTCGGCACCAACGCCTTCCAGACCGATGTCTACTTGGCTGGCCGCTATGAAGGCGAGACCCGTAAGGGCTTGACCGACCTCAACCCCGCCAATGGCGGTGAAGAGCGTCAGGTGCGCAAGGCCGACGGCATCCTGTATCCCTACTATCGTCTGCCGACCGAGGCCGAATGGGAGTTCGCCGCCTTGGGTATGATTGGCAACACCTATGACGAGCGCGTCACAGAGCACAAGACCTATCCGTGGAACGGACAGAGCCTCCGCTCGGCCAACAAGAAATACTACGGTCAGTTCCTGGCCAACTTCAAGCGCACCCGTGGCGACGCCATGGGCGTGGCCGGCAACCTCAACGACGGTTGGGACTACACCTGCCCCGTCAAGTGGTACTTCCCCAACGACTACGGTCTGTACAACATGGCCGGCAATGTCAGCGAGTGGTGCATGGACGTCTATCGTAAGACCGTCGCCCCCATGGGTGCCGACGACATGAACCCCTATCGTGGTAACATCTATGTCACTCCCGAACTCGACGAGGACAACGAGGTGTTCATTGGCGACGACGGCAAGATGCGCTACAAGGAAGAGGAATTCCAGGCCAACCGCCGCAACTATCGTCAGGCCAACAACGTGAACTATCTCGATGGCGACCGTGCTTCGAATCTCGACAACTGGCGCGACGAAGTCGAGGAGGATGAGGAAGAAGGCTTTGGCGACGAGGGCGAAGAGACCTATGCCGAAGATGAAGAGGGTGAAGGCGAGGACGGCATGAGCGCCGACGACGAGTCGACCAACCGCATGTACCGCCGCATCTCGGACAACCAGAAAGAGAACCCCACCTCCTCGTTGGTGAACAACAAGGTGCGTGTGGTGAAGGGCGGCAGCTGGAAAGACCGTGCCTACTACCTGCAGTCCGGCACCCGTCGCTACTACGACCAGAACAAGTCCACGTCCTGGATTGGCTTCCGCTGCGCCATGGACCGTCTTGGCTCGCGGGCACAATAACCAATCTTCCCGTTGAGAAAGACAGCGACAATACTGTTATTCCTTCTGAGCCTCGGCGCTGGCGTCGAGGCTCAGAAGTTGATAGAGTATACCTCCGGCATGGGTTCGCGTGATCCGGAGAATACCGACATCTGGATTCTTTACCGCGGGGTCTCGGCCACTCACGAGGGGATGACCCTCGACGCCGATTCGGCGCACTACAACACCAGCGAGAACAGTTTCACCGCCTACAGGCATGTGGAGATTACCCTCAGCGATACCACCTTCATCTACGGCGACAGGCTCTACTATGACGGCAACACCCGCATACTGCATATTTGGGCCGATACCGTGGTGCTCATCGACGGGGGCACGGTGCTCCGCGCCAACCACCTGACCTATGAGCGCGACCGTGCCACGGCCTACTACACCAAGTGGGGGCATGCCACCAGCGAGGACCGTACGCTCGACAGCCGGCAGGGCGAGTACAATTCGGACCTCAAGCAGTTCTACATCTACAACGATGTGGTGCTCACCGACTCGACCATGCGGCTGGTTACCGACACTTTGATTTACAATACCGAGACGACGGTGGCGCATTTCGAGAGCGCCACGTACATCTACAGCGATTCGTCGACCATCTACAGCGAGTTGGGCGACTACAACACCGAGACACGTTTCGCCATCTCCTACAAGGCCTCGCATGTCGACAACCAGGGGCGCATGATTGACAGCGACACCCTCTACTACGACGAGGTGAAGGAGTATGGCAAGGCCTTCGGGAATGTCACCATCGTGGATTCGCTGAACAATATTACCTGCACCGGTCGCTACGGCGAGACCTCGCAGTCGGAACACTTCTCTTTCGTCACCGACAGCGCGCATGTGCTGTTTATCGACAATGGCGACTCGCTGTTTCTCCATGCCGATACCGTCTATGTCACCACCGACAGTGCCAACCAGATGGAGTCGGTGCGGGCGCACTACCATGTCAAAGTCTTTCGCCGCGACGCGCAGGCCATGTGTGACTCCGCTTTCTATTCGGCCCCTGACTCGATCTTGACGCTTTTCCGCGATCCGGTGTTGTGGTACGAACACTACCAGTGTTCGGCCGACACCATCGAGCTGCATCATGACAGTACGGGGGTGAAGCGGGCCTACCTGCGTACCGGATGCTTCGCCATGCAGCAGGTCGACCGCGAGAGGTTCAACCAGCTGAAGGGACTGCAGGGAGTGGTCTATTTCCGCGAAGGCGAGCCGCTCTATGCCGACGTGCTCGGCAATGCGCAGATGGTTTTCTACATCACCGAGGACGATTCGGCCGGACGCACGTCGCTGGTGGGTGTCAACGCCGGTGTGGGAACTGACATACGCATCTATTTCGACAGTACCCGTGCGCCGGTGAGGGTGGTCACCTACGACAAACCCGATATGCAGACCTATCCCGTCGGGCAGCTGCCCGAAGAGATGAAGCAGCTTCCGGGCTTCCGATGGCTTTCTCCACGACGGCCACGCTGCTCCGAGGATGTTTTTGTGTGGTGACAAAATGTCAGTACGGACTGCCATTGGCAGTCTTTTTGCTGTATATGGCTTGTAAAAATTGATTATCATGAGTAAAAAAGAACATACCACCATCGAACCCGAAGAGGTCGCCAAGCAGGCGGAACCCGTGGAAGAGGGCACCCCGCAGGAGGCCGTGAACGAAACCGAAATGCCGCAGGAAGACAAGCTGCAGGAGCTGGACGAGAAGTTGGCTACGCTGAACGACAAGTACCTGCGCCTGTATTCGGAATATGAGAACTATCGCAAGCGCACCAACCAGGAGAAGGCCGACCTGCTGCTCAACGGCAGCCGCGAGATGATGAAAGCCATCCTGCCCGTGGTCGACGACTTCGAGCGTGCCCTGGCGGCCACCGGCGATGACGAAGGAGTGCTGTTGATTTACAACAAACTGATGAAGATACTGAATCAGAAAGGGCTGAAGGCCATGGAGGTGAAAGGCGAGAAATTCGACGAGAACCTGCATGAGGCCATCACGCGCATCCCCGCACCCGACGAAAGTCAGAAGGGCCTGGTAATCGACGTGGTGGAGAAAGGCTACTACCTGAACGATAAAGTGCTGCGCTATGCCAAGGTGGTCGTGGCCTGCTGAAAGGAGAAATTGAACTATGGCAAAGAGAGATTACTACGAAGTGCTGGGCGTGAACAAGAACGCCACCCCCGAGGAGTTGAAGAAAGCCTACCGCAAGCTGGCGCTTCAATACCATCCCGACCGCAATCCCGGCGACAAGGAGGCCGAGGAGAAATTCAAGGAAGCGGCCGAGGCATACGACGTGTTGAGCAATCCTGACAAGAAAGCCCGCTACGACCAGTTCGGTATGGCCGGTATGGAAGGCGCCTATAGTCAGGGCGGCATGGACATGAACGACATATTCTCGCAGTTCGGAAGCATCTTCGGCGACCTCTTTGGCGGCGGCTTCCGCACGGGCTTCACAGGCTTTGGCGGCGGCGCCTCGCGCCGTGTGCTCAGGGGAACCAACCTGCGTGTCAGGGTGAAACTGACACTCGAGGAGATAGACCGCGGCTGTGAGAAGAAAATCAAGGTCAGCAAGTATGTACCCTGCAAGACCTGTGGTGGCAGCGGTGCCCGTGACGGCAAGACCGAGACCTGCCCGCACTGCCATGGCAGCGGCGTCGTTACCGAGACCAAGCGCACCATCTTGGGCATGATGCAGACCCAGAGTGCCTGCCCCAACTGCGGTGGCGAAGGGCATATCATCAAGGACAAATGCCATGACTGCCACGGCGACGGCATCGTCAAGAGCGAGGAAATTATCACCATCAACATACCGGCCGGTGTGCAGGACGGCATGCAATTGGCCATGCAGGGACAGGGCAATGCCGCCCCGCATGGCGGTATCGCCGGCGACCTGATTGTCTTGGTCGAGGAACAGGAACACGAGGTCTTCGAGCGTCAGGACGCAAACCTGTATTACAATGCCTTCATCACCTTCAGCGAGGCCGCGATGGGTGCCTCGGTCGAGATACCCACACTGACCGGCAAGGTGAAGATAAAGATTGACGCCGGTACCCCGTCTGGGCGTGTGGTGAGGCTGCGCGGCAAAGGCTTGCCCGTCGTGAACGGCTATGGGCGCGGCGACTTGCTGGTGTGCCTCAATGTGTGGGTCCCCAAGAACCTCAACAAAGAGGAACGGAAGATGCTCGAGGAATTGCAGAAACATGAAAACTTCAAGCCCAATCCGACCAAACAGGAGCGCGGCTTCTTCGACAAGATGAAGGAAATGTTCAACTGATGACCGAGGCTTTCCTACACTACATCTGGCAGCATCAGATGCTTGACCACGGGCTGACCACCGTCGATGGGCAGCCTGTTGTTGTGCTGAAACCCGGCGAACTCAACCACGATGCGGGTCCCGACTTCTTCAATGCTAGGGTCCGCGTGGGCGAGATGGAGTGGGCCGGCAATGTGGAGGTGCACATACACAGTTCCGACTGGCATGCCCACCACCATGAGACCGACGCGGCATACAACAACGTGGTGCTGCATGTAGTGTATGAATTCGACAGTGACGTCAGGCTGGCAAACGGGAAGACGCTTCCGACGCTGGAGTTGAAGAAGTACCTGCACCCTTCGCTGGTGGCCAACTACGATGCCTTGATGGCCCCCACAGCCGGTGACGGCATCCCTTGCGGCAGCAGGGTGGGGGAGTTGCCCGAGTTTGTCGTGCATTCCTTCCTTGAACGTCTTACGGTGGAACGTATCGAATCGAAGTCCGAGACGGTACGGCGTATGCTGAAAGAAAACAATGGCGACTGGGAGACTACCTGCTACTGGTTGTTGGCACGCTACTTCGGCGGCAAGGTCAACGCCTTGGCAGCCGAGTTGTTGGCCAAAGCCACCGACCTGCGTCTGCTGGCACGGTGGCGTAACAACCGGCAGCGTGTCGAGGCCATCCTCATGGGTCAGGCGGGCCTCCTTGAGGGGTATTTCGAAGACGAGTACCCTCGTGCGCTGCAGGCAGACTATGAACCCCTGAGCCAGGCGGCGCGTCTGAAGCCGCTGGATGCCAGCCTGTGGAAGTTCTACCGCATGCGTCCGTCGAGTTTCCCGACAATCAGAATCAGCCAGTTCGCCGCCTTGGTGTCGCAGTCGACACATCTCTTCTCGCATCTGCTGACGCTAAGCGACGCCAAAGAGCTGGAGCAAGTCTTCAATTGTGAGGCGGCCCCCTACTGGAACACGCATTACCAATTCGACCGTCAGTCGGGCCGTAGTGCCTGCAAGCGGCTGGGAGTCATGCAGGCCGACTTGATTATAGTCAATGCATGGGTGCAGCTGCTGTTTGTCTACGGCTGCGAGCATGGGCAGCAGCAGTACAAGGACCAGGCAGTGTCTATCCTTTCGCAGTTGGCTGCCGAGGACAATGCAGTCATCCGCCGTTGGCGCCAGACAGGCATTGCACCCGCCAATGCGGCCGAGAGTCAGGCACTGCTGCAGTTGTATGACCGCTACTGTGCCTGCCGTAACTGCCTTCAATGTCGTATAGGATACCAAATTCTCAGGAGGAGATAAGAAATGAAAGCACAGGAGATAAGTGCGATAATAAAGGCTCAGGACGCTTGTGTCGCGGCGCCGGAGGCAGCCATCGAAAGCCTGCTTACCGACAGCCGGAGCCTGGCATCCCCGCAGGGGACCCTTTTCTTTGCCATTCCGACACAGCGTAACACCGGAGTACGCTATATCGAAGAACTCTATCAGGCCGGGGTACGCTCTTTCGTAGTGCCCGCAGGTACGAAAATAAACCACCCCGACGCCAATGTGTGGCAGGTGTGTGATGTGGTTCAGGCCCTGCAAGAGGTGGCCTCTGCCCATCGTTCCCGATACAACATTCCTGTGGTAGGCATCACGGGAAGCAACGGCAAGACCGTGGTGAAAGACTGGCTGCAGCAGTTGCTGTCGCCCGACCACCATGTGGTAGCCAGCCCCAAAAGCTACAATTCCCAAATCGGAGTGCCCCTGTCGGTCTGGCAGATGGATGCCTCCCATACCATAGCCCTGTTCGAAGCTGGCATTTCGAAGCCCGGCGAGATGGAGTCTTTGCAGCGGATTATCCGTCCCACCATCGGCCTGTTGACCAATATCGGACAGGCACATGACGAGAACTTTGGCTCCCGCGAAGAGAAACTGGCCGAGAAGATGCGCCTTTTCGAAGGTTGCAAGGCTGTCATTTGCTGTGGAGACCGCTTTGCCCGTACCCCGCAGATGTTCACCTGGGGCAAGGACGAGCGCAACGATGTCAGGCTCCTGGAGGTCGTTGCAGGCGAGGAAAGCACGGCGTTTACCGTCCTCTACGAAGGCCAAAAGAGCCAGTACACCCTCCCGTTTGCCGACCATGCTTCGCAGGAGAACGCCATGCACTGCATCGCTCTCATGCTGTATCTCGGCTACCGGCCGGAAGTGATCGCGCCTCGCTTGGCGCAGCTGGCCCCTGTCGAGATGCGCCTCGAGATAGATGAGGCTGTCCATAACTGCATGTTAATCAACGACAGCTACTCGTTGGACTTGGGTTCGCTGACCATCGCGCTCGACTTCCTGGCCCAGCAACGCCGCCATCGGGAACGCACGTTGATATTGAGCGATATTCTCCAGTCGGGTATTGACGAGAAACGGCTGTATGCCCAGGTCGCCGACTTGCTGCGTCAGAAAGGGGTGCACAGGCTGATTGCCGTAGGCCCTGCCCTGACACGCCAGCAGGAGCTGTTCAAGGGGCTGCAGGCAGCCTTCTATCCCACTACCGACGCATTGCTCGCGCAGATTGAGCAGCTGAACCTCCACGACCAGGCCATCCTGTTGAAAGGGGCGCGCGTGTTCCGTTTCGAGCGCATCGCAAGCATGCTGATTCTCCAGACCCACCAGACGGTGCTCGAGGTCAACCTTTCGGCATTGGTGCACAACCTCAATTATTACCGTTCCCGTTTGGCTCCGACCACCCGCTTGATGGCTATGGTGAAGGCGTCGTCTTATGGTGCCGGAACGGTCGAAATCGCCAGTGCTCTGCAGCACAGCAGGGTCGACTACCTCACCGTGGCCTATGCCGACGAGGGAGTCACCCTCCGCCAGGGGGACATTTCGTTGCCTATCATGGTGATGAATCCCGAACCCGCCAGCTTCGACGACATCGTGCGTCACCACTTGGAACCCGATATTTACAGCTTCCACATCCTCGATTTGTTCGCCCGCCACTTGACCAACGGTGGCAGCCATCGTCCCACACCCTTCCCCATCCATATTGAATTCGACACCGGCATGCATCGCCTGGGTTTCTCGGGCGACGATGTCGAGGGCTTGGTTCGCCGCCTCAACGAACTCAAAGAGGTGGTACAGGTGCGTAGCATTTTCTCGCATCTGGCATGCAGCGAAGACCCCACGATGGATGACTTCACCCGTGGCCAGATAGCGCGTCTCCGTCAATGGAGCGATGCACTCAAGGCAGGCCTCGAAGGGTCCGACCCCATGGTGCATATCCTCAACTCCTCGGGCATCAGCCGATTCCCCGAAGCCCAGATGGACATGGTGCGTCTGGGTATCGGCCTCTACGGCATCGCGCCCGAACCTGAAGTGCAGCGGCAGCTGAGGCAGGTGAGCCGTCTGGTGTGCCGCATCTCGCAAATCAAGGACATTCCTGCCGGTGACACCGTAGGTTACAACTGCCGGTGGCGTGCCGAACGCCCCTCCCGCATCGCCATCCTGACCATCGGCTATGCCGACGGCCTCCATCGCGGCCTTGGAAACGGACATGGACGGGTGCTGGTGGGCGGCTGTGAGGCCCCCCTCATAGGGGCGGTGTGTATGGACATGTGCTTCGTCGACGTCACGGATATTCCCTGTGCCGAGGGCGACAGGGCTGTGCTGTTCGGCGATTCCGACCTCCTGCAGCGCAATGCCGAGGCGGCCGGAACCATCCCCTACGAACTGCTGACCGCCGTGGCACCCCGCGTAAAGCGCATCTACTACCGCGAGGAATAAGCCGTTACCCACAGGAAACGAAACATTTTACATGCTTTCTGCGTTATTATAATTCCACGTTAACACTGTACTGTAGACCATAAGAACACACTACGAATGAAGTCTCTCGACGAACTCGGCGAGATGATCGCCAAAGGAATCAACATAAGAGCCAATATTGTACCCGTTATCGACACCGAAGACGAGGATGTATTGCTTCACGACGACGGTATCGAGAATGAGCTGCCGGTCCTTCCGCTCATGGACCAGGTGCTGCTTCCCGGGGTGCTTATCCCCATCGCTGCACGGCGTCCCAAAGCCCGCCGCCTGCTGGGCGACGTCACCACCCCCAACCGTCACATCGCCGTTTTCCTGCAACGTGGCAACAGCGAGGACCCTTCGGAACTCGACCTTGCCCCTGTAGGGGTGGTGGCCAAGGTGCTTAAGGTATTCGACTTCCGCGACGACACCACCGTGGCCATCCTGCAAGGCATCGTCCGCTGCCACTCCCTCATCGTCCACCGCCACAACCCCTACATGCTTGGAAGCGTGGTGCAGGCTGCCGAAAGCGAGGATGGGATGGATTCCAATATATTCCGTCGCAAGATGAAAGTGCTGCGACGCGACTACGGCGAAATCATGCGCTCGCGCCTTCAGGACGACGAACTCTCCTCCATGCTCCACGGCATCGGCAGCGACAAGATATTCATCAACTTTGCCTGCACCCATATCGAGGCCGAGGCCGAGGCGAAATACAACCTGCTGGCCGCCGACAGCTATATGGAACGCCTCAAGCTGCTGCTCGAACAGCTCAGCACCTTGAAGGGCCTGGACGAACTGCGCCGCGAGATAGACAGCAAGACACAGGAGGTGATAGGCAAGCAGCAACGCGAGTACTACCTCCGCCACCAGATGGATGTCATCCAGGAAGAGTTGGGTGCCGGTGCTGTCAACCCGTGGGCCGAGGGCGATGTCGAAGCCCTGCGTGCCCGTGCCGCCAAGAAGCAATGGCCCCAGGAGGTCTCCGACACCTTCGAGAAGGAACTCGTCAAGCTCTCGCGCATACAGCCCCTTTCGCCCGACTATGCCGTCCAGCAGACCTATTTGGAGACCCTGCTCGACATCCCGTGGCAGGAAAGCGCCCGCGAGAACTACGACCTGGCGCAGGCCCGCCATATCCTCGACCGCGACCATTACGGCATCCAGAAGGTGAAAGACCGCGTCATAGAATACCTGGCCGTCCTCTCGCGCCGTCAGTCGCGCAAGATGCAGGCCCGTGCCCAGGTGCTCTGCCTGGTGGGTCCTCCGGGTACCGGCAAGACCTCTATCTGCCGTTCTGTGGCCGCCGCCCTCGGCCGTCCCTATCGCCGCGTGGCCCTCGGAGGCCTGCACGACGAAGCTGAAATCCGCGGCCACCGCCGCACCTATATCGGTGCCATGCCCGGACGCATCATCCAGGAAATCATCAAAGCCAAGGTCTCCAACCCGGTGTTTGTGCTCGACGAGATTGACAAGGTGCAGACCAACAGCTTCCATGGCGACCCCTCGTCGGCGCTCCTCGAGGTGCTCGACCCCGAGCAGAACTGCCATTTCCATGACAACTTCCTGGGACTCGACTACGACCTCTCGCGAGTCCTCTTCATCGCCACCGCCAACAGCTTGGCCGACATACAGCCTGCGCTGCTCGATCGCATGGAGGTCATCGACTTCAGCGGCTATGTCATCGAGGAGAAGATGGAAATAGCCACCCGCCACCTCCTGCCCCGCATCATGCACGACAACGTCATCGACCGCCGTAGCCTTAAGTTCCCGACCGAAACCATCCGCATGGTGGTCAACGACTATACCCGCGAAGGCGGCGTGCGCCAACTCGAGAAACAGCTCTCCAAGCTGGTGCGCCACCGCGTGGTGATGCTCGAAAGCGGGCAGCATGGCTCCACCCAGGTGGGTCCTGCCGAGGTCAAGGAGGTGCTGGGCCTTCCCATCCACAACAGCGAGCGTGCCCAACGCCGTGCCCGCGAGGGCGTGGTGACGGGTCTTGCCTGGACCCCTGTGGGCGGCGAGATACTCTTCATCGAGTCCTCGCTCAGCCGTGGCAAGGGCACCCTCACCATGACCGGCAACCTCGGCGACGTGATGAAGGAATCGGCCACCCTGGCCTTCGAATACCTCAAGGCCCATGCCGACAGCCTGGGAATCGCCGCCGACGTCATCGACCAGAGCAACATCCACATCCATGTGCCCGAAGGGGCGACGCCCAAGGACGGTCCCTCGGCGGGCATCACCATGTTTGTCGCCATGGTGTCGGCCTTCACCCACCGCAATGTGCTCCCCAATGTGGCCATGACTGGCGAAATCACCCTTCGCGGCGACGTCACGCCCGTGGGCGGCATCAAGGAGAAAATCCTTGCGGCCAAGCGTGCCGGCATCACCGACATCATCCTCTGCGAGGACAACCGCCGCGACATCGACGACATAGAATCCGAGTACCTGCAGGGGCTCAAGTTCCATTACATTACCACCATGGGCGAGGCATTGCCCTTGGCTTTCGAGAAACGCCGCCGCAAATGAAAACCCTCGTCCGCTGTGTACTGCCGCTATGGCTGGTGCTGCTGCCGTTGCTGGCCCCCTGCCAGTCCCAGCCGTCGGCCTTCCGTGCCGTGCGCCACGGCATGGCGGTGTTGCCCGATACCGCGGCCACCCTCTTCGTCCTCGACGGACAACTCTATTGCCACACGGCAGGAGTGCTGCTGCTTCTGCAGCGCGACGGCTCCGAAGTGTCGTCGGTGGCACCCGATACCGATTATGTCAAGCTCGATGAGGGCATCGACTACATCGTCCGTCACCCCGTGAGCGGCGACCTCTATTTCACCGCCACCGACCGTAAGGGCCGCTCGGCGCTCTACCAGTACAGCCCGTTGGCTTCCAAGCATCCCAAGCCCAAGCGTGTCGACATGGGCGACCTTATCGTGAAGCATCCCGTGTTCTCGGCCGATGGAAACCTCATGGTTTTCGCCAGCACCGGCCGCTCGGCCTCCACCCACGACTACGACCTGTGGTACTGCCGCCTGGAAAAAGAGGGCTGGGGCATCCCCCGCAACATGGGAGGCCGTGTGAACACCCGCATGGACGAGACCGACCCCGTGATATGTGACGGACAGCTCTTCTTCACCTCCGACGGACACAGCCCCGTCGACGGCCGCAGCCACCTCTATGCCACTCCGCTTTTGCCGAGCCAAATCGCAAGCGACACGGTGGGGATGCTTACGATAGGCCGTGGTCGCGTCAGCCGTCTGCCCGACCCCTTCAACCTTGCCGACGCCTCCACGTCGTGCCTGGTGTTCGACACCGTCGCGGCTACCGCCTACTGGCTCTCTCGCCAAGCTGGCGACACACGCCCCCTACGCTCCTTCCACGGGCCGCTCGACGCCCGCTGTTTCTGGGGCTATGTGCGTGACCCCGAAGGCAACCCCCTGGTGGGTGCCGAGGTCACGGCCTCGCATGGCGCCGCGGTCGACAGCCGCGTCTTTACCGACATCCAGGGATTCTATAGCCTCTACCTCCAGCGGGGACAGGCCTATACGTTGGCCTGCCGCGATGCCGGACGCTTCTCCGACTCGCTCCGTGTGCCGTCGGTCGCCAGTGTTGACGAGAACCTGGTCGTCGAGGAACAGCACGATATCGTCCTTGGCGCCCTGCCCCTGAATACGCCGGTGCAGTATCTCAACCTCTTCGGCCCCGGGGTAAGCCTCAGTCTCGGCGACGGCGGCATCGTTATGTTGCAGCCTTTGGTACGTTTCCTCACAGACAACCCGACCTTCTCCGTCCGCCTCAGCCTCTCCAACGACATCACCGCCGACCCCGAGTTCAACGCCCTGCTCACCGAGCAGCGTCTCGAGACCCTGCGCAGCTACCTCGCCGCACACCTTCCGTCGACGGTCCGGGTGACACTTTCCAACGCATGCGGAGGGGAGCAAAAATGCGATTCCGCGTCGGGTCTCTCGCGCCTGGCGGTGACGGTGGAACCCTGATGCGCGAAAAATATTTTCCGTTAAAACGAGTTGTAAATCAACCGGAAAGTGGGCCTGTACCGCTTCCGGAAGAAAAAAAATTTTGCCATATCGGGAAATGTTAGTACTTTTGCACCCGATTTCGAGAGAGAAAAATCAACAGAAATCGTGATTGTTCGGGGTGTGGCGCAGTTGGCTAGCGCACTTGCATGGGGTGCAAGGGGTCGAAAGTTCGAGTCTTTTCACCCCGACAATTTTTTAAAGCGGAAATGTTTTTTTCATGGCGTTTCCGCTTTTTTTTTGTAATTTTGCACCGCGAAACAGTACTTTTATGGCCAAGGCAAAAACCTACTATTCCTGCCGTGAATGCGGATACCAGAGCGCTTCGTGGCTAGGCCGCTGCCCCGAGTGCGGCAAGTTCGGCACCTTCGACGAGGAGGTGCAGCGGGTGGAAAGCGGAAAGCGGAACGTGGAAAAAGGGGAGTCCCAGCCCCGACTGCTGTCCGACATCACCTACGGCAGCACCCCCCGCATGGGTACGGGCTGCGCCGAGTTCGACCGTGTGCTTGGCGGCGGCATCGTGCCGGGTAGCCTGCTCCTGCTCGGCGGCGAACCCGGCATCGGCAAGAGCACCCTCCTCCTGCAGACCGCCCTGGCCATGACCGGACGCCGTCTGCTCTACGTCAGCGGCGAGGAGAGCGAGCAGCAAATCAAGATGCGCGCCGACCGCATCGGCTTCACCGACACCGAGCTCTACCTCCTCTCCGAGACCGACACGCAGCGCATCCTCGACCAGGTCGACGCCCTGCACCCCGACCTGCTGATTGTCGACTCCATCCAGACCGTGGCCTGCCCCGATGTCGAGTCGCCCGCCGGCAGCGTCGGCCAGATACGGCAGTCCACCGCCCTTTTCCAGCATCTCGCCAAGACCACCGGCATGCCGGTGCTCCTCATTGGCCACATCACCAAGGACGGCACCCTGGCCGGCCCCAAGGTGATGGAACACATCGTCGACGCCGTCCTGCAGTTCGAGGGCGACCGGCAGCACGGCTTCCGTATCCTGCGGGCCATGAAGAACCGCTTCGGAAGCACCTCCGAGATAGGCATCTTCGAGATGCTTGCCGACGGTCTGCGACAGGTCGAGAACCCCTCGCAGATGCTCCTCTCGCAGCGCGACGAGACCCTCAGCGGCACCGCCGTCTGCGCCACCCTCGAGGGGGTGCGCCCCATCTTTATCGAAGTGCAGAGCCTGGTGAGCAGCGCCGTCTACGGCACCCCCCAGCGCAACGCCTCGGGCTTCGACCTGCGGCGCCTCAACCTGCTGCTCGCCGTGCTCGAGAAACGCTGCGGTTTCAAGCTTGGAGCCAAGGATGTGTTTCTCAATATCGCGGGCGGTATGCGCGTCACCGACCCCGCCATCGACCTGGCGGTGGCCGCCGCCGTCCTCTCGTCGAACGTCGACATCCCCATCCCGCCCCACACCTGTCTGGCCGCCGAGGTGGGCCTCAGCGGCGAGGTGCGCCCCGTGAGCCGTGTGGAGCAGCGCATCGCCGAGGCCGCACGCCTGGGATTCAAGCGCATCATCGTTTCCAAATACAACACCCGCGGGCTCGACCTGCGCCGCCACCCCATCGAGGTGGTCCCCGTCAGCTTGGTCGAGGAGGCCGTCCGTACCCTCTTCGCCTGAGGGGTCGAGCGTGCCAATCCACGCACTGGGCGAGGCGTTTAGGTCGCGGTCCCATGCAAATCCGTAGAGCTGCAGCTCCACGCCGGCAAAGGCGTCGGGCAAGCTGAGCCGTACCTGCCGGGCCTTGCGTTCGACCGGCAGCGACAGGCATCCGCGCCCGAGCGACGGCGCAAAAGCGTAGAGGTAGACGTAGTCCGACGGATGGGCCCCTGCCGCCTCAGGGTCGGGCGCAAAGGTCACTTCCACCTCGCCGTCGGGCGTCATCCGTGCGGCGCCGAACTCCACCGCCGGCAGCGTGCCGCCGGCCACCTGCAGGGCGCTCCACTCCACCGTCACGCTGTCGCCGTCGACCTGCATGCAAGGCCGGTTGCGGCTGATGAAGACGTTGCGCGGCGAGTGCTTGGCCTCGGCGGCCATCCCCTTGAAGCCCAGATTGATGACGCCCAGCAGGTCCGATGCCAGGGCCGACAGGGCGCCGAACACCCGCCGTCCCGCCTGCTGTGCTGCGGTGCGCGGGTTGCGCACCTGCGCCGGAAGGCTGCGCAGGCAGGGCTGTCCGTGCCACATATAACCCACGGCCGGGCCCAGGCGGCCGTGGAATGCTCCGAGAAATCCATCTGTGTAGGTTGCCATAGTGTCGTGTTTTTTCCGATACAATATAAGGCGTTTTTCGTCGGAAGGCCCGAATCGCTCCCTGGAGTAGGCACTTGTTGCCTCGTGTAAGCATTTGTCACCTCCGTGACAACGGCGCACCCACCCCGCATCCACCCCGTACCGGCACCGCCCGGAGACGGAGCGGGTACGGACTTGGTACGGACTTGGTACGGACATGGTGCGGAGGGGGTGCCGTGTGGTTGACAACTTTTTTGCACCCGAACTTGCAGGGTTCAAAAAAAAGATGTATATTTGCATTTTTACAATAGGACTCCTTTATATAAGGAAGTGTTTGTGTTATAGACAATAAAGACTAATATGGACTGCAAAAAGATACAACCCTGCAAGGTAAATGTGGCTTCGGAGACCGGTCGTCTGCGGGCGGTGCTGCTGCATCGGCCCGGTGTGGAGATTGAACGCATGACCCCGCTGAACGCCGCTCATGCCCTGTATAGCGACATTTTGAACAAGCCCCTCGTGGATACCGAGTACCACTACTTCAGCGGTGTGCTGGAGCGCTGGACCGAGGTCTACTACGTGGAGGATATTCTCGAGAAGCTTCTGGATGACAAGGAGGTGCGCCGCCACCTGGTGGAGGAGAGCTGCGACATGGACAACTGCGACGACGACCTCAGCGAGCAGCTGATGGAGTGGGACAGCGTGCGCCTGGCCAAGGCGCTGATTGAAGGCTACGAAGACCCCGAATGGGACGGAGTGGACGACGACCGCTACCTGCTCAAGCCGCTCTACAACCTCTTCTTCACACGCGACGCCTCGTCGACGGTGTACAACCGTGTGCTTATCAACTCGATGAGCTTCGAGGTGAGGAAGCGCGAGACGCTGATTTACGAGGCCATCTTCCGCCACTTCTTCAAGGTCGACACACTCAACGCCATGGCATGGGACCGCGACGCACGCACCGAGGGAGGCGACGTGCAGATTGCCGGACCCGACCTGCTCTGCATCGGACAGGGTATCCGCACCAACACCAAGGGTATCAAATACCTGGCGCAGACCTTCGCCAAAGAGCGCGAGAAGTTCAACATCCTGGTGCAGGAATTGCCCAAGAGCCCCGAGTCGTTCATCCACCTGGACATGGTGTTCACCTTCCTCGGCAAGCACCAGTGCATGGCCTTCGAGCCGATGCTCAAGAAACAGGGCCTCTTCGCCGGCAAGGACACCACGCTGATTTCCATCAATAACGGCAAAATCAGCTACCGCAAGGTGAACAACATCGTCGAGGGCCTCAACACGCTGGGCTGGGACATCGAGCCTGTGATTGGCGGCGGGAACGACCCGTGGGTGCAGCTGCGCGAGCAGTGGCACAGCGGCGCCAACTTCTTCTCGCTGGGCGACGGCAAGATTATGGGCTACCGCCGCAACACGCACACCATCGACGCGCTGGACCGTGCCGGTTTCGCGGTGCTCAAAGCCGAAGACATCGTGGAGGGCCGTGTGGACATGAACAGCTACGACAAGTTTGTCGCAGCCTTCCCCGGCAGCGAACTCCCCCGTGCCGGCGGCGGCGCACGCTGCATGACGATGCCGATACTGCGCGACTAAAGGATTGAAAACAACTTAAACAACAATATTCACATAATTAGCTGACATGAAACGCTATCACATCGCAAACAACATCATAGGCTGGGTCATCTGCCTGATAGCCTGTGCTGTGTACATCATGACGGCCGAGGCTACGGCGTCGTGGTGGGATTGCGGCGAGTACATTTCGACCGCCTTCAAACTGCAAGTGGGCCACCCTCCGGGAGCACCGACCTTCCAACTCATCGGACGCCTGTTCTCGATGTTCTCCACTCCCGAGACCGCTGCCCATGCCGTCAACGTGATGAGTGCCGTCTGCAGCGGCTTCACCATCCTCTTCCTCTTCTGGGGTATCACCTTGCTGGGTAAGCACCTGCTGCCCGACCCGAAGAACCCCTCCCTGAAAGACTGGAAGACCTGGGCGGTCTTTGCCGCCGGCATCGTGGGTTCGCTGGCCTATACCTTCAGCGACACCTTCTGGTTCTCGGCCGTCGAAGGCGAGGTCTACGCCATGTCGTCGTTCTTCACGGCGCTGGTGTTCTGGGTCATCCTGAAGTGGGAGGAACAGAGCGACGACCCGCGTTCGCTGCGTTGGCTCATCCTCATCAGCCTGCTGGTGGGTGTGGCCATCGGTGTCCACCTGCTCAACCTGCTGACGGTGCCCGCCATCTTCTATGTCGTGTACTTCAAGAAATGGCCCAAGACCACGTGGAAGGGCTTCCTCGTGACCGGCGCGCTGTCGCTGGTGACGCTGGGCATCATCCTGTGGGGCATCATCCCGGGCATTGTGAATGTCGACTCGGCGGTGGACGTGTTCTTTGTCAACACGCTGGGCCTGCCGTTCAATAGCGGCACCATCTTCTTCTTCACCCTGCTGGCCGCCGCCGTGGTGTGGGGCCTGTGGTTCACCCAGAAGAAGCACAAACCTGTCATCAACGCCGCCGTGCTGAGCTTCGCCATGCTGGTCATCGGCTACTCGACCTTCTTCGTGCTGGTGATACGTGCCAACACCAATACGCCGCTCAACGAGAACGCGCCGAAGGATGCCGTGGCCATGCGTGCCTATCTAGGTCGCGAGCAGTACGGCTCGACGCCCCTGTTCACGGGCCAGTTCTACACTGCCGGCCGCCCCATCGGGGTGGAGAACGGCTACACCAAGTATATCCGCGGCAAGAATGCCGAAGGCAAGGACCGCTACATCGTGGCCGCCCATGCCCAAAAGTACAAATACCGCGAACAGCACACGGGTGTGTTCCCGCGCATGTGGAGCGACGACAACGGGCGTCAGCACCCGAAGTTCTACGAGTACTGGGCCGGCAAGGTCTATGGTGACCAGAAGCCCACGAGCAGCCAGAACCTCAAGTTCTTCAACCGCTACCAGCTTGGCTGGATGTACTGGCGCTACTTCATGTGGAACTTCGCCGGCCGCCAGAACGACGAGCAGGGCCACTACTTCAACGATGACGGCACGCGCGACTACCTGAAGGGCAACTGGATTAGCGGCATCAAGTTCATCGACGAGTCGCGTCTCGGCCCGCAGGACAACCTGCCCGAGCACATGGAGCAGAACAAGGCGCGCAACAAGTACTACATGCTGCCGCTCATCCTGGGTCTCCTCGGCCTTGTCTACCACATCCGCAAGCACCCGAAGGATGCCTTCATCGTCTTCATCATGTTCTTTATGACCGGCTTGGCCATCGCCATCTACCTGAACATGCCGCCGCGTCAGCCGCGTGAGCGTGACTATGCCTTCGTCGGTTCCTTCAGCTTCTACGCCATTTGGATTGGCCTCGGTGTGATGGGGCTGGCCGAGTGGATTAGCGGCCTCTTCAAGAAGAACCGCGACAAGGCATACAAGGTGGTGATGCCTGTGGTCTTTGTGGCCTGCATGGCCGGCGTGCCCTGCCTGATGGCCTCCGAGAACTGGGACGACCACGACCGTTCGCAGAAGTATGCCGCACGCGACTTCGCCCAGAACTACCTGAAGAGCATCAACAAGGGCGGTGTGCTTATCTCCTTCGGCGACAACGACACCTTCCCGCTGTGGTACGCCCAGGAGGTGGAGGGTACCCGCACCGATGTGCGCATACTCAACTTCACGCTTTCGGGAATGTACTGGTATGTCGAGCAGCTGTACAACAAGCTGTACGAGAGCGAGGCGCTTCCGTTCACCCTGCCGAAGGAGTACTACGGCCTCGGCAAGGATGCCTTCTATGTGATGGACCGCTCGAACGAGTACCTGGAACTGTCCGACGTGCTGGCCCTGTTGCGCGACTATCCCGACCGCTTCACCCTGTCGGCAGGTGGCGAGAATGCCATGTACCTGCCCACCAAGCGCTTCAAGATTACCCTTGATATACCTGCGCTGGTGCAGGCCGGCGTCATCCCCGCCGAGATGGCCGACCAGGTGAACCCCGAGATACGTTGGGAAATCAAGAAACAGGTGCTTTACCGCCACGAGATGATGCTGCTCGACATATTGGCCACCAATAAGTTCATGCGCGACATCAACATCATGAACCCCAACACGCAGGGTATCCCCGAAATCTATCCGCCGATACGCAGCTATTCGGTGCAGGACGGCATGAACTACAAGTTCCTGCCTTATCCGCGCCAGCAGCGCTACACCGACCGCACAGCCGACTACTTTATCGACGGTGTGGACGGCCAGCCGCTGAAGTGGGGTAACCTGAACAGCGATATCTATGTCGACCCCATCAGCCTGAACATGGGTGTTGTGCAGCGCCAGTCGATGGTGACGGTGGCTGCCGAGGAGGCCGAGAAGGGCAATATCGAGAAGGCCCGCCGCCTGCTCGACTTGTCCCGCGAGTTCTTCCCCGCAAAGAACTTCCCCATCGATGTCTACTCCATCTACATCTACACCGGCGGCAACCGCCATGTCGATGTGGTGGACCTCTACCTCAGAATCTACGGTGAGGAACAGGCTATCCAGCTCTGGCAGGATGCTTTCCGCTACTATAACAGCGAGCTGACCTACCTGCGTCAGTTCAGCGGCGAGAAGGTCCAGGGCGTTCGCGGCATCCTGCAGAACGACCTGCAGATTATGGGCCTGCTGGACGAGATGGCGCAGAAGACCCTTCGCAACGACGAGCTGGCGGCCCAGTCTTCGGCTGTGCTTGCGCAGTTCGACTTTAGCAAGTGAGGACTATGGGAAAGTCTGTCAAACCGAGATTGAAAAGGTATACGCTCACGCTTTCCGAGCCTGAGGTACGCCGACTGACCGCCTATGCCGCTGCCAGCGGCATAGAGCGGCCCGCGGCGCTCCACCGCATCGTGAGTGCGGCCCTCCGCGAATACGACGCAGGCAAGGCCGACAGGACCGACAAGCGGCAGTTGGGACTCTTCGACTCGGTGCAGATCGATATCTTTAACAATACCACTAAGGTGAATAACCATGAATAAGTTGTATCGTTTTTTGTTGACAGCATTGCTGCTGGCCTTGCCGGCCATGGGCCATGCTGAGGAAAAGGAGAACTTTGACTCGGGCTCGATTATCATCGGCCATGTTACCGACGCCCACTCGTGGCACATGTTCGACTACGTGAAGGACGGACAGGAACATGCCGTGGCCATCCCCCTGCCCATCATCTTGGTGAATGACGGGAAGCTCGACGTCTTCATGTCGTCCCGTTTCCACCACGGACACGCCGACTACAAAGGCTACCGGCTGGTGGGCGGCGGCGTGGAGAAGGAAGAGATAGTGTGTGTCGACGCCGAGGGCAACCTGACGGGTGCCAAACCCCTCGACCTGAGCATTACCAAGACCTCGGCGGCCATTATGATTGCCGTGGTGCTGCTGCTGGTCATCGTCTTCGT
>Ga0310786_10001564_pt1 | contig 36809 bp, 30 predicted proteins | sample AusTroGonzalo_MG_FD_203881 | JGI IMG/M metagenome (GOLD analysis project Ga0310786, IMG submission 203881) | Bovine rumen microbial communities from tropical cattle in Woodstock, Queensland, Australia - Gonzalo_03 (v2) (version 2) | ecosystem: Host-associated > Mammals > Digestive system >... | reverse complement strand
AGTTCCTCCAGACGGGCAGTTGGATATACGGTATTGCCCACCCACGAAATGTTGCGCAGGTAGTACTTCTGACCTTCTTCTACGCGAAGGTAAACATTTACTGTACTTTCGTCGAAGGGCGATACACTATCCTCCAGAATCACGGCATCACGATAGCCAAGTTCATTGTACTTATCAATAATCAACTGCTTGTCGGCCTCGTAATTCTCGTCAGTAAATTTTTTGGTGCGGAAAATGTTCACCAGTTTGTTCTTTTCGTTGGTCTTCTTCATCACACGCTTCAGCTTTTTGGCACTAAGAGCCTGGTTGCCTTCGATGGTGATCTGATTGACCTTGATTTTCTCCTTCTTGTCAATGTTCACCTGCACGATGACCTGATTCTCATTGTTTGGATCGTCCATCTGCATGATCTCTACATCAGCATTCTTGAAACCTTTCTCATCGTAGTAGCGCTTGATTACGGTGGTGGCACGATCGATGAGGTTGGGCGTAATCTGTCCGCCCTTTATCATACCGATGCGCGTCTCCAACTCGTCGCGCTCTGATTTCTTGGCACCCGAGAAGCGTACTTCCGAAGCACGCGGACGCATCTGTAGGTGGATGGTAAGCCAGATTTTATCTTGTGTGGCCCAATCGGCAGTAATTTGCACGTCGGAAAACAGGCCGTGTCTCCAATAGCGTTTCACGGCATCGGTGATATCGTCGCCTGGTACGGTGATGGTTTGTCCCACCCCTAATCCTGAGATGGCAAGAATTACGTTGTCATCGTAGTTCTCGGCACCCTTCACCTGTATGTCGGCAATTTGGTATTGTTTGGATTGTGCATTGTAAAGAATGGCTGGCACACCGCCTTCTTCGGGGTATGTCGGCTCTTGGGCAAACAGTCCTTGCGAGAATCCCACCAGGCTGATGAAAGCAATCAACAATATGAGTAAACGATATCTCATCTTTTTATATTAAACTCCGTTTAAATCCAAAAATTATTTTTCTTCCTCCACTTGCTCACTGGTTTTGCCAAATCGGCGTTCACGCTGCTGGTAGTACCAAATGGCTTTGCGCAGTTCAGCTTCCTTGAAGTCGGGCCAATAGGTATCGCAGAAGTACAGCTCTGAGTAGGCGCACTGCCACAACAGGTAGTTGCTCAGTCTTACTTCACCGCCCGTGCGAATCAGTAAGTCGGGTTCGGGCATAAAGTTGGTGGTGAGGTGATCATCAATCATTTTATCGTTGATGTCCTCCACTTTCAACAGTCCGTCCCTCACTTCGGCAGCTATGCGGCGAGTAGCTTCAGTAAGTTCCCAACGTGAGGAATAGCTCAGTGCCAATACCATAGTCATGCCTGTATTGACCGAAGTGTGTTTTATGCATTGGTTTAGTCGTTCTTGCACTCTCTTGGGCAATCGTTCCTCCTGCCCGATAATGCGAAAACTGATGTTGTTCTTCATGAAGGTCTCTTCTTCAATTTGGTCAAACAACAAGTTCATCAGGGCGGTGACCTCTTCCTCAGGCCTGTTCCAGTTCTCTGTGGAGAAAGTATATAGCGTAAGATACTTTACCCCCAATCGAGCTGCTTCTTCGGCAATGGTATGCACCGTCTGTGCCCCAGCCTGATGGCCGAAACTGCGGTCCAGACCTTGTTGCTTCGCCCAGCGTCCATTGCCGTCCATGATGATGGCGATGTGTGCAGGGATGTTTTGCAGGTCAATATGATAAGTATCTTCCATGTTTCACCTATTTATATTATTGGCGTTTAAAGCCGTATTTGTTAATTCTGCCTCTCCACAGCTGGTTGCCGGTAGGTGTGCTTGCCATCAGCCAGATGAAATGGTCGTCGTCCACAAACGAACTGTAAGTTTCCACTCCTTTCAAGGAGGTCGGCAACAGCATCTTGCTGGTCTTCTTGTTCCATGTCAGGGTACTGGGTGACTCATACATGGCATCAAATCCGCTGCCAAAAAGGTAGAACATATTATTATAATTAAAAATGGTAGGATTGTCCATAGCCGGACAAGCCATTTCCTCAGTATCAAGTGCCGCCCAGTTGTCACCTACGAAAGTGAACCAGGGTACTACTTCGTCGCTTTTCCCATTGATATCTCCCGTGATGGTGGCTTTTTCCACACCTGTTGGGGTAGTGAGTGCGATGGAATGGATGTTGCGTCTTGGGAAATCTGCAGGTACTACTTGGCCTTGCGTCCAACTCAGACCATTGGTAGAATAGCAGAAATAGTCCAAACCGTCAATGGTCTCAACGGCAAGCAGTCGGTCGCTCATGCCTGCCAACAGGTAATTCACATTTCCACTTAGTGCCTCAATCTTCTGCCAGATCATACCGTTGCCGGCATACACATCGCCGTCAGTAGAGTTGATGTATAGCCTATCTTTGTATTTCACCATCGTATCCCAGCGCAGGTTGTCGGGAAGCCCCTCAATAGCAGCCGACTGCCAGTTGTCGGCACCGTCTTTGAAATGAACTTTCTTGTTGGCACCGTCGAAAATCATTGGTTGATTGCTTACGTTCAGCGACATCACACGGAATTGATGACCTAAGGCGGCTCCCGCCAGTTCGGCAGGCAGGTCGTTCACTTGGCTCCAGACCAAGGAATCGGGATCCTGAAGGTGTACCCTGATGTCCAAGCGGTAGTTGCGGTTTCTACTTCCATCGGTGGAAAAAACAGTAAACATGATGCCGTCGGCACCATTCACCGCATTAATCAGCGGGTATTTAGCGGGGAAGTCCAGCACAGAGTCGCCCGACATCACATAGCCCCTTACGTTGAAGGTATCTATCTTGAAGCTCTTGAGCAGAGTATCTGACAAGTAAGGCAGGGAGTCGCGGTTGTAGATGCTGTTGTTCAGCAAATCGATACTAAAGGCATAATATTTACCTTTGATGCTATCGATGCCGAAGGCACGTATAGAAGTATCGATGCTATATTCATAATCGTCAACTTCGCTTTTGATACATCCGGCGAAGAGTACGCTGAACAGCACGAGGCTTCCTATAATGATTAAAAATTTGTTTCTCATTTCTGCTTTCTTGTTAGCTTGCTACCCAAATAGCAAAATTTTGCGGTGCAAAGATAAGAAACAATTTTGTTATAGGATGTTTTGAAGGCAAGTTTTATACAAAATTATATATAATGTGGTATTTTCGGCCCCATTTTAAAGTCTCTTTAAGGGTTTTTGACGGTTTTATCATGGGGGCTGGCACTCCTTCATACAAGTAATCGGTACCATATTCCACCCGAATCTCATCCCAAAGGCCCTCATCGATGAAGGATTGCAACAATTGTCGGCCTCCTTCCACAAGCAGCGACTGTAGCTTTCGTGCCTGCAACTCATGGAGTACTTGGGGTAATATTGATTGTGTGTAGTCTATGCGGATGTATTCCACGTTGGGCTTGTCGGTGGCCTCGACTTCTGTGAAAACCAAGGTAGGAACGCTCCCGTCGAATAGGTGCAGGGTTTCTGGCAGACTGAGTTTACGGTCGAGTACCACACGCACCGGTGATCTCCCTGCCCAATAGCGTACATTCAAGGTGGGGTTGTCAAGCATGGCGGTATGTCGGCCTACCATGATGGCCTGATGCTCTGCCCGCAACTTGTGTACTTCAAGCAGTGAGTGGGGCGATGAGATGTGTGCAGGCACTCCATCGGTGCGCAGGCGGTCTATATAGCCATCGGCACTCTGTGCCCATTTCAAGGTCACAAAAGGGCGATGTTTTTCTTGCACGGTGAAGAACTTTTTGTTCAATGCGCGGCATTCCTGCTCTAAAATACCTACTATCACCTTCCGACCGGCATCACGCAGCTTGCGGATGCCTCGTCCGTCAACCTTGTCGAACGAATCTTGGCATCCGACCACAATACGCGGTATTTGTTCCCGGATGATCAGATTAGCACACGGGGGGGTCTTCCCATAGTGTGCGCAAGGCTCCAGACTCACGTAAATGGTAGCTTGTTTCAACAGGGGACGGTCGGATGGCCGTACAGAATTCACGGCATTGACCTCGGCATGGGCTTCGCCGCAGCGGGCATGATACCCCTCACCGATGATGCGTCCGTCGGCCACTATCACGGCTCCCACCAATGGGTTGGGAGGGGCGCCTTGAATACCGTTTTGTGCCAACTCTATGCATCTGCACATGTATTTTTCGTCAATATCATTCATCATTCCTTAAAAATAGCTATCTTTACACCCGGAAAAATGAGTCAATCTACGTCCATATCGCCCTCAAAGATTCGTCGCTTCTTGACCAAGTATTATGAAGCAGGCGAGGCCGCTGCCCTCACGCGCATTGTTTGTACAGAGGTGATGGGGCAGTCGCAGATCGACTATTTCCTCGGCAAAGATATAGAATTATCGGTAAAAGAGGAAGAAAAAATATCTTCTATTCTTGAGCGTTTGTCACATTTTGAGCCTATCCAGCATATTCAGGGCTTTTCTTTGTTCTGCGGACGCCGGTTTATCGTAACTCCCAATGTGTTGATTCCTCGTCCTGAAACAGAGGAACTGGCACAGCTAGTTGTATCAACTACGATGCCTGGTTGCTCTTTGCTTGATATCGGCACGGGCAGCGGTTGTCTGGCGGTCACGTTGGCTTTGGATATTCCTAATGCAAAGGTCTATGCGTGGGATATTTCGCCGGAGGCATTGGAAATAGCTCAGCGCAATGCGGAGGTCTTACAGGCAAAGGTCAGCTTCTTCCAATGTGATGTACTTCAGTATAAACCCCTTGCTTCAGACCGCTTCGATGTCATTGTGAGCAATCCTCCTTATGTGCTGGAACGGGAACGTGATGCCATGGAACCTAATGTATTACGTTGGGAGCCACATTTGGCGTTGTTCGTGCCCGACAATGATCCGCTGCTGTTTTATCGTCGCATCGGTACTTTGGGCAGGGAGATGTTGCATCCAAATGGCCGTCTGTTTTTCGAAATCAACTATTCGCAGGGCTCATCGGTCAAGGATTTGTTGATGGAGCAAGGGTATGCCGAGGTAGAGGTGAAGCAAGATTTCTATGGCAATGACCGTTTTGTAATTGCAATTAATAATCCATTGAGATGAATAAGGGAATACTGACAGAAGCAGAGGCGTTGCAGAAAATGGCTGCATATTGTGCCCGTGGAGAACATTGCACGGGCGATGTGGAAGACAAACTGAAGTGTTTGGGGCTTTCCACTGCTGCTATCGGGCGTATTGTGGAAAAGCTTAAAAAGGAAAGCTTTATTGATGATGCTCGCTATTGCCGTGCTTTCATCAACGATCACCTGCTTTTCTCTGGCTGGGGAAGGCTCAAATTGGCACAGGCGTTGTATCAAAAACATATTGATCGTGAAATCTATCAATCGTGCATCGATGCCATTGATGTTGAGGTTTATCGGAAGGCACTCCGAAGAGTCCTGCAGTGCAAGGCAGAATCATTGGACGAACAGGATGAGTATCAGCGTAAAATGAAACTGGTGCGCTACGCTGTGAGTAGGGGATTTATGTATGAAGAGGTGATGGAAATGGTGGAGTGATATAGGACTTGCATTATCTTCACAAGCTAAAGCTCATGAATATAGGCTGCATCCCGGCAAAAAAATAAGTGGGCTTATTTTGTTTTGCTCTCAATTTGCACTATATTTGTACCCGAAATATAACCGAATAATAGAGTATGAAAAACTTAGAGAGACTTTTTGCAGAGAAACTGTTGAAGATTAAGGCCATAAAGTTGCAGCCAAACAATCCTTTTACGTGGGCATCAGGTTGGAAATCACCGTTCTATTGTGACAACCGCAAGACCCTTTCTTATCCTGCCTTGCGCAATTTTGTCAAGACAGAGTTTACGCGCATTATTTTGGAGCGTTTTGGCGATGTCGATGCTATTGCAGGTGTGGCCACAGGTGCCATCCCACAGGGAGCTTTGGTTGCTGATGCCCTGAACTTGCCTTTCGTATATGTACGTTCTAAACCCAAGGATCATGGCTTGGAGAACCTGATTGAGGGTGAACTTCGTCCTGGAATGAAGGTGGTAGTTGTAGAAGATTTGGTATCTACCGGTGGCAGCAGTCTCAAGGCTGTAGAAGCTATCCGTCGTGATGGGTGCGAGGTTATCGGAATGGTGGCTGCCTACACTTACGGATTCCCCCTGGCAGAGAAAGCTTTTAAGGATGCTAAGGTCACGCTTGTCACCCTCACCAACTATGAGATGGTACTCGATGTGGCACTGCGAACAGGTTATATAGAGGAAAAGGATGTAGAAACGCTCAACACCTGGCGCAAGGATCCTGCACACTGGGGAGAGGGAATGTAAATTAATTACAATTGATTTGTCAATTGCTAATTGTGATATGATTATTTATGGAACAGATTCATAGTAATACACATGAGATTGAAGCCCCTCAACGTGTGGTTTTCAATGTGCTGAGTGACGTGGAGAACCTTCAGCGTCTCAAGGAGCGTGTGCCTCAGGAGAAACTCAAGGATGTGGTCATAGGCGAGGACAGCCTTTCCTATAAGAGTCCTATGGGCATGGTTACCTTGAAAATGGTGGAAAAGGAGCCAAACAAAACCATTAAGTATAGCACTACGCAGTCCCCCTTGCCTTTCGACATGTGGGTGCAGTTGCTCCCTGTCACAGGCAGCCAGTGTAAGATGCGTGTCACCGTAGGCCTTGACATGAATCCATTTATGTTGGCGATGGTGAAGAAACCCCTTGCCGATGCTGTAGAGAAGATTGCTACCTTGCTGGCGCAGGTTCCTTACGAGCGAATCTAATGTTTAATGTATAATATAAATGGTTAATGTCCAACAAGCTTTGGGAAAAGACCGTAGAGGTCAATAAGGAGATAGAACGGTTTACCGTAGGACGCGACCGTGAGATGGATCTCTATCTTGCGACCTCTGATGTATTGGGTAGTATGGCTCATATTACCATGCTTGAGTCCATCGGACTGCTCACAGCTGATGAACTGCGAGTGTTGCTTGTCGAGTTGCGCAAGATTTACGACCAAGCTGAACAGGGTCATTTTCATATAGATGATGATGTGGAGGATGTGCATTCGCAGGTGGAGTTCATGCTGACCCGTGCGCTGGGCGATGTGGGTAAGAAGATTCATAGTGGACGCTCGCGCAACGATCAGGTGTTGCTTGACTTGAAACTCTTTACCCGCAGTCAATTGCGACGCATCACAGAAGCAGTGGTAGATCTGTTTGAGGTACTTTTGGAGCAAAGTGAGCGTTATAAGGAGGTGCTTATGCCTGGTTATACCCACCTTCAGATTGCCATGCCCAGTAGCTTCGGCCTGTGGTTTGGGGCGTATGCTGAGGGACTGGTAGATGATCTCCAACTGCTTCAGGCTGCCTACAAGATGGTAAATCGCAATCCTCTTGGTTCTGCAGCTGGCTATGGCTCCTCGTTTCCCCTCAACCGCACCATGACCACTCATCTCTTGGGCTTCGACAGCCTCGACTACAATGTGATCTATGCCCAGATGGGACGTGGAAAGATGGAGCGCAATGTGGCCTTTGCCTTAGCGGGAATTGCAGGAACGGTGTCGAAACTGGCTTTTGACGCCTGTATGTTCAATAGTCAGAACTTCGGCTTCGTGAAACTGCCTGACGAGTGTACTACAGGTTCCAGCATCATGCCTCATAAGAAAAATCCTGATGTGTTTGAACTTACGCGCAGTAAGTGTAATAAGTTGCAGGCCCTTCCCCAACAGATAGTGCTTATGATGAACAACCTGCCTACGGGCTATTTTCGTGACTATCAGCTGCTTAAAGAAGTATTCCTGCCTGCCTTCGACGAACTGGTTGACTGCCTGCATATGGCTGCCTATACGCTAAGCCGCATCACCGTGAATGAGCATATTCTTGATGATTCTCGTTACCTGCCTATCTTTAGTGTGGAGCGTGTGAACGAATTGGTGTTGCAAGGAGTTCCTTTCCGTGATGCCTACAAGCAGGTGGGTTTGGAATTTGAGCGAGGGGAGTTTACGCACGGCAAGGAGGTGCATCATACCCACGAAGGCAGTATAGGCAATCTGTGCAACGATGAAATAAAGGCACTGATGCAAAAGGTACTCGCTGGCTTCCATTTCGAGAGGGTGGAACAGGCAGAAGAAAAATTATTGAATGTTAAATAAATAGGATTGAAGATGAAGAAACTTTTATTAGCAATTATGAGCGTTGTGCTCATGTCTGCCACAACAGTGAATGCCCAAGTATTCAACCGTGGTGTTTTCGATCATCTGGGTGCAGGCTTGAGCGTAGGTAGTGAAGGTATCGGACTTACAGTTGCTACCACCTTATCACCCTATGTAGAACTGAGTGGCGGCGTGGATTTCATGCCTGCCATTAAGCCCAGCTTCAACATTAATGTGAATAGTGCCAATGTCATGTATGATGGAACTCCTGTCACGATACCTGTAGGTAAGGTCAAAGTGAAGGCCAATACTGCACGTACCACCTTCAATTTCAAGGTCAGCGCTTACCCCTTCGGCGATAAGAGTAGTTTCTTCGTGGCTGCCGGACTGTCCTTTGGCGGTGAGAAAATACTTGATGTATATGGTGAGAGTGAGACTATGAGAGCTTTCTTGAACGACCCCACTATTCCAACTGAAGTGAAAAATGCCGCTTACGCAGAAATAGGTAAGTTCGACTTGAAATTCGACAATAATGGTGCTATTGATGCCGAGGTACTCGTACATAGCGTACGTCCTTACTTGGGCTTGGGCGTAGGCCGTCAGGTGCCAAAGAAGAGGGTAGGATTCCGCTTTGAGGCTGGTGTACAGTTCATGGGCAAGATGAAAGTTTACCAGGGTGACAAAGAACTTCTCGAAGGTGCCATTGCAGAGACAGGCGATAAACTCTCAAAGGTTGTCAACAAGCTCACTGTTTATCCTGTGGTTCGCTTCACCATCACTGGGCGTATCTTATAATCTTTCCCATCACCCAAGTTTTTTTGCTGTGTGCATCAGGAAATTATTTTATGTGTAGCCGTGCTTTTAGCCTCAAAATCGACAAGGAAGGAGGAAGGTGTATGACGTTGCAGTGACCTTCTTCCGTGGCAACTTGTAGCAAGTTACGCTTTCTATAGTTTCCATTTTGGTTTACCTCTTGGTTAAACTCAGACTGGGTAAACCAAGGGTGAAACCAGTTAAACTAAAATAAAAAAGCAGTTACCAATTATTGGTAACTGCTTGATTTTTAAGGTGATCCGCTTGGGGCTCGAACCCAAGACCCCAACATTAAAAGTGTTGTGCTCTACCTGCTGAGCTAGCGGATCTCCGTTGGTCGATTATTAAATCGGGTGCAAAGATAGCTACTTTATTTGAAATAGCAATGCTTTTAGCCAATTTTATTTATCATCGGGGGGAGAAGACACCTGAATCTCATTCTTACGGTGTTCGCGTCGTATGATATATTTCTGATAATAGGTGAGCAATAGCGTGGTCATGGGCAGGGCGATAATCATGCCCAACACTCCCATGAGCGAACCCCAGATGGAGAGCGAGAGCAAGATGATGGCAGGATTGAGGCCTGTGACCTTACCCATGATGCGAGGGGTAAGGAATATGTCTTGGATAGACTGTACCACTGCAAACACCACTAAGCACCATAGCATGATGAGCCAGAAATTCTGTCCTGTGTCGGCTGCCTTGAGTATGGCCAGCAAGATGGTGGGGATGAAGCCTACTAACTGTAGATAGGGTACCATATTGAGCAGACCGATGAACAAACCCAGAGGGATAGCCAGCGGCAAACCCACGATGACGAAGCCGATGCTGAATAAGATACCTACGATAAAGGCTACCAAAGCCTGTCCACGAAAATACTTGTTCATGCCCTCGTTCACATCGTGTATCAGATTCACGCAGATGGAGCGATAGCGAGTGGGCACCAAGCCTGGCCATCCGTCGGAAATGGTTTCATAGTCAAACAATATAAATATGGTGTAGAGAATGACCATGAGGATGGAGAACAGGCTGAAGACAAAGCTGATGGACTCGGTGATTACCCCCCACACACGTGGCAATGTTTCGCGCACCACTTGCTGGAAGCCGTCCTTGTCGAGCAACTGTAGCAGCTGGCTTGAGTCGATGTTTTCCTGGATGAACTGGTTCACGATAGCAGGAACGCGACTGGTCAGTTCATTGGTAGTGAAATACTCCACTGCCAAGTCCTTCACTCGTCCAAACTCTGCGATGATGGGGGGCACCAGTACAATGAAGGCAACGGTGAGCGTCACAATGATGAGTAGAAACGAAGCTAAAATGGCCAATGCACGGTACTTGAGACGAAGCTTGTACTGAAAGAACCTAACCATTGGGAACATCAAATAGGCAATGAGCCAAGCCAAAAAGAAAGGCACCAGCACGTTGCTGAGTCTTGAAAGCAGCATGAGAAAACCTATCACAAAAGCCAGACCTACCACGCTTCGGATAAAGATGTCGAAAGTTATTTTTTTCCGTTCCATAATGCTTATTCTTTCTTTTTCATTACTTCCTGATAGCAGTGGCGGCACAGTGGTTCGTATTCCTGCGTCTCGCCCAACATCACTTGCTTGTCGCCACTCACCTTACGATGGCTATACATGGCCAGATCGCCGCATTTCACGCAGATGGCATGAACCTTGGTCACATCGTCGGCAATGGCCATAAGCCCAGGCATGGGACCAAAAGGTACCCCTCGGAAATCCATATCAAGGCCAGCGCAAATGACGCGTATGCCATTGTCTGCCAATTGGTTGCATACTTCTATCAATCCCATGTCGAAGAATTGCGCCTCATCAATGCCTACTACATCAATATCAGACGAGAGCAGCAAGATACTTGCAGAGGAGTCAAGTGGGGTAGAAGTGATGCTATTGCTATCATGGCTCACCACATCTTCCTCGCTGTAGCGGGTATCAATGGCTGGCTTGAAAATCTCAATCTTCTGTTTGGCAAACTTGGCACGTTTCAGGCGACGGATTAGCTCTTCAGTCTTACCCGAAAACATAGACCCGCAAATCACTTCGATGCGCCCTCTGCGGCTGGTTTCATGTATGTTTGCTTCTGAAAACATGTTTACTAAATTTTGGTATCATAGTGCAAATATATGATAAAAATGTGAGTTTTTGTAAACTATACCGATTTTCTGATAAATAATTCCTAACTTTGCAGCGATTTTTAGATGTAAACCAATGGAGAAGGGAATACTTTACATAGTGCCGACACCTGTGGGGAACATGGAAGATATGACATTTCGTGCCATCAGAGTGCTCAAAGAAGCCAGTCTGATACTGGCGGAAGATACCCGTACCAGCGGTAAACTCCTGAAACACTATGAAATAAAGAACTCCATGCTTTCTCACCACAAGTTCAATGAACACCAAACGGTGGAGGGATTGGTGAAGCGTATAGAGGCTGGCGAGTCCGTGGCGCTGATATCCGATGCGGGCACGCCAGGCATTAGCGACCCTGGATTCCTATTGGCACGTGAGTGTGTGCGGGCTGGCATAGAGGTGCAGACCTTACCAGGAGCCACTGCTTTTGTGCCGGCGCTGGTATCTTCGGGCCTGCCCTGTGATAAGTTCTGCTTCGAGGGTTTCTTGCCTCAGAAGAAGGGGAGGCAGACGGCAATCAAGGCTTTGGCTGCGGAGACACGCACGATGGTTTTCTATGAATCACCCTATCGACTGCTGAAAACACTCACACAGTTTGCTGACTATTTCGGTACGGAGCGACAGGCCTCTGTCTCACGTGAGATATCAAAGTTACACGAGGAAACAGTGCATGGCACACTGGCTGAGTTGGTGTTACATTTCACGAAGAACGAACCTAGGGGAGAAATTGTGATTGTGGTGGCAGGGAAGGAAGAAAAATGAAGTATTAAACATATAAGATTATGAAAAAAATAGTTTTGATGTCTTTGTGCGTATGCATGGGTGTGTTCACCTCATGCGACCAACTGACAGGTAAGAAGAGTGAATTGCTGAAAGCGGAGAACGATTCTCTGCTGATGGTACTTTCTCAGCGCAATGCTGAACTTGATGAGATAATGGGTACATTCAACCAGATAACTGAAGGTTTCAGGCAGATAAACGAGGCAGAAAACCGTGTGGACCTGCAGTCCAACCGCTTGGGCGAGGGTGCCAGAGATGCCCGTACACGTATCGCGGAGGATATTGAGTTTATCCAGAAGCAGATGCAGGAGAACCGCGAACAGATAGCCAAGTTGGAGAATCTGCTTCAGACCAGCCGCAACCAAAGTGCGCAATTCCAGAAGACCATAGCTACGCTGAAGGAAGAACTGGAGACACGTGCCCAGCGCATAGAAGCCCTGCAGGCTGAGTTGGCTGCCAAGAACGTACGCATACAGGAATTGGACAGTGCGGTGGCTGACCTCACTGCCGACAAGGAAGCTCTCATCGTGGACAATCAGGTGAAGGAAGACGAATTGATTAAGCAGGACGAAGAATTGCATGCTGCCTGGTTCGTGTTTGGAACCAAGAAGGAGTTGCGTGAGGAGAATATTCTGACCGATGGCGGATTTCTGAAGAAAGATAAAGTATTGACCAATAGCGATATCAATATGGATTACTTTACCCAGATAGATGTCCGCACTACAAAGGAGATACGCCTGTACTCCAAGTCGGCTGATCTGGTTACTACTCATCCTAAGGGCTCATATTCGTTGGACAAGGATGGCAGCGGACAGCTTACCCTTCATATTACAGACGAGAAGTCTTTCTGGAGTGTATCACGCTATTTGGTGATTGTGGTAAAGTAAACACAGATAATAAAGAGCAAGCCACAGATGCAGTATTTTGGTGAGTTCTTGTCGCTGGTGGTGGCTTTTTCGTGGACCATCACGGCACTTTGCGGCGAGGTAGCCAGCAAGCGGCTGGGTTCCTTGCAGCTCAATGTGATTAGGCTTACCCTTTCTATATTTTTGTTAGGGGGAACCTTGTGGATAATCACAGGGGCCCCTTTCCCGCTTTTTGCAGGTCCTGAGGCTTGGTTCTGGTTGATACTCTCAGGACTGGTGGGCTATGTGTTTGGCGATTATTGCCTGTTCAACTCCTACATTCTAATTGGCTCCCGCTTCGGACAACTTTTCATGACGCTGGCTCCCCCTACGGCTGCTATATCCAGCTGGATGATGCTGGGCGAACAAATGTCTTTGAAGGCTTGGATAGGCATGATCATTACCATCTTGGGTATCGGCTTGTCTATCATGGGCAAAGGCTCCAAGGAGAGTCATCACAAGGTAGCACTCAAGTTGCCTATAAAAGGGGTGATTCTTGGTATAGGAGCAGGCGTAGGACAAGGCTTGGGCTTAGTACTCAGCAAGGTAGGCATGGGTTACTATGAACTTGATATTCCTGCAGAAGCCACCATTATGACCACCATGATGCCCTTTGCCTCTACCTTCATCAGAGCCGTGGCAGGCAGCATCGGTTTTCTGCTGGTGATGGGATGGACGAAGCAATACCACACGTTACCTATGGTTTTGAAAGACGTTAAAGGTATGAAAGCTGCTATAGGAGCCACGTTCACTGGGCCTTTCATCGGTGTATCACTCTCGTTGATGGCAGTGCTTTATACGGAGGCAGGCATTGCCTCTACACTTATGGCGCTGGTGCCTGTGCTCATCATCTGGCCTGCTCACGTGCTCTTCAAACAAGAAGTACATACCAGCGAAGTGGTGGGTGCAATCATCAGTGTATTTGGAGCATCATTGTTTTTCTTGTGATTCTGCAAGTTTTTTCCTATCTTCGCATCCAAATAATAAAGTATGAAAGAATTTGTCATTTCAGAAGTCAAGTCGGAAACCGCCGTACTGGTAGGCTTGATTACCAAGAAACAGGATGAGCGGAAGACTAATGAGTACCTCGATGAGTTGGCCTTTCTGGCCGAAACGGCTGGAGCAGTTGTTGTAAAGCGTTTCACCCAGAAACTTGACCAAGCGCATCAGGTGACCTATATAGGTAAGGGGAAACTTGAAGAAATTAAGAACTATATCCTGGCTGAAGAGGATGAAGGAAGGGAAGTGGGTATGGCTATCTTTGATGATGAATTGTCAGCCAAGCAAATCCGCAACATAGAGCAGGAACTGAAAATCAAGATTCTAGACCGCACGTCATTGATTCTTGATATCTTCGCCATGCGTGCCCAGACGGCTAATGCCAAGACGCAGGTGGAGCTGGCGCAATACAAGTACATGCTGCCTCGTCTGCAACGACTCTGGACCCACTTGGAACGACAAGGTGGTGGATCAGGTGCTGGTGGAGGAAAAGGTATGGTGGGACTTCGTGGTCCAGGTGAAACCCAGTTGGAAATGGACCGCCGTATCATCCTTAGCCGCATGTCGCTCCTGAAGGTGCGTCTGACTGAGATAGACAAGCAGAAAAGCACCCAACGTAAGAACCGCGGACGACTGATTCGTGTAGCGCTGGTGGGTTATACTAATGTGGGAAAGTCTACCCTGATGAACTTGTTGGCCAAAAGTGAGGTATTTGCCGAAAACAAGTTGTTTGCCACGCTTGATACTACAGTGCGAAAGGTCATCATAGAAAACCTGCCTTTCCTGCTCAGTGATACGGTGGGATTTATCCGCAAATTGCCCACCGATCTGATAGAATCGTTTAAGAGTACGCTCGATGAGGTGCGCGAAGCCGACTTGTTGGTGCATGTAGTAGATATCTCTCATCCCGATTTTGAAGAGCAGATAGAAGTGGTGAACAAGACCCTGGCCGAGATAGGAGCGGGAGGCAAGCCTACCTTGTTGCTCTTTAACAAGATAGATGCCTACACCTATATTAAGAAAGATGAGGATGACCTCACGCCTCGCACGCGTGCCAACTGGACTTTGGAAGAACTTATGCAGACATGGATGGCCAAGTTGGAGAGAGGCTGTATGTTTATTTCCGCGCGTGAGAAGACGGGTATGGAACAGTTTCGTGATGAACTTTACCGCCGTGTGAAGGAGCTGCATGTGCAGAAATATCCCTACAATGATTTCCTTTTCCAAAAATACGAAGAGGAAGGTGAAAATTAATTATCAATTTTCAATTCTCAATTAAAAATACTATCTTTGTAAGCACAATATTAACTTTAAATGTAAGATTATGGCTAAAACACCCGATTTTAAGTATGCTCCCATGTTTCAGCTGGGTAAGGATACAACAGAATATCGTCTCCTAAGCAAGGAAGGCGTAAGCGTAAGTGAATTTGAGGGACACAAAATCCTCAAGGTCAGCAAGGAAGCTTTGACTTTGCTGGCACAGCAGGCATTCCACGATTGTGAATTCAAACTCCGTCGTGCGCACAACGAGCAGGTGGCGAAAATCCTGACTGACCCAGATGCATCAGAGAATGATAAATACGTAGCTCTGCAGTTCCTCCGCAATGCCGAGGCCTCTGTGAAGGGTGTGCTCCCTTTCTGCCAGGATACAGGCACAGCTATCATTCATGGTGAGAAAGGACAGCAGGTTTGGACAGGTTTTGAGGATGAGGAAGCACTTTCCTTAGGCGTTTATAATACCTATGTGAACGACAATCTGCGCTATTCTCAGAATGCTCCGCTTAATATGTATGATGAGGTGAATACCCGTTGCAACCTGCCTGCTCAGATTGACATTGAGGCCGTTGAAGGTGCTGAATACCGTTTCGTGATGGTGGCCAAGGGTGGTGGCTCTGCCAACAAGACCTATTTCTATCCGATGACTAAGGCAACTATCCAGAACGAGGGTACCTTGCTGCCATTTCTGGTAGAGAAGATGAAGAGCTTAGGAACGGCAGCCTGTCCTCCTTACCACATTGCTTTTGTGATTGGCGGTACCAGTGCAGAGAAAAATCTTCTTACAGTGAAACTGGCTTCCATCAAGTATTATGACAATTTGCCAACAACAGGTGATGAAACGGGTCGTGCTTTCCGAGATATTGACTTGGAGAACAAGTTGCTCGAAGAAGCCTACAAGATTGGCTTGGGTGCTCAGTTTGGTGGTAAGTACTTGGCTCATGATATCCGTGTGATACGTTTGCCTCGTCATGGTGCTTCTTGCCCGATAGGTATGGGTGTGAGTTGCTCTGCCGACCGAAACATTAAGGCTGTAATCAATGAGGAGGGTATCTGGTTGGAGAAGATGGATGAGAATCCTACTGAACTGATTCCAGAAGAGATGCGTCAGCCAGGCGAGGGTGCCAAGGGTGTGGAAATAGATTTGGACAAGGGCATTGACTTTGTTCGTCATGAACTCTCCAAGTATCCTGTAAGTACGCGTGTAAACCTGAAGGGTACTATTATTGTGGCACGTGACATTGCTCATGCTAAGCTGAAAGCTCGTCTGGATGCCGGCGAAGATCTGCCTGCTTATTTCAAAGATCATCCTATTCTTTATGCAGGACCTGCCAAGACTCCTGAGGGCTATCCTTGTGGCTCAATGGGACCAACTACAGCCAACCGTATGGATCCATACGTGGATGAATTCCAAGATCATGGTGCATCATTAGTGATGATTGCCAAGGGTAATCGTACGGATGTGGTAACTGAGGCTTGCAAGAAGCATGGAGGTTTCTACCTGGGTACCATCGGTGGTGTGGCCGCTGTTCTCTCACAGAGCAGTATCAAGAGCATTGAGTGTGTAGAATATCCTGAATTGGGTATGGAGGCTATCTGGAAGATTGATGTGGAAGACTTCCCCGCCTTTATACTGGTAGATGACAAGGGTAATGACTTTTTCAAACAGTTGAAACCTTGGTGCCCTAAGTGCAAATAAGCAGCCTTAAGATAATAGAAAAAGGTGTGTCAAAACGACACACCTTTTTTATTTAGTAAGATTCCCGATATTTTCCTTCCTCTTTATCCTCCAGCATATTAAGATAGGAGGCATAGCGCGAAGCACTGATGTAATGATGTTCCACAGCATCAATAACGGCACAGCCAGGTTCATGTCGATGGGTGCAGTTGTTGAATTTGCACTTGTGGGAAAAATCGAAGATCTCAGGGAAATAATGCCCTATCTCTTCCACTTCCATATCGAAGGTACCAAACCCCTTGATACCTGGTGTGTCAATGATGTAGCCACCGTCGGGCAAGTCGTACATTTCAGAGAAAGTAGTGGTATGCATGCCCTTGTCGTGTGCTTGCGAAATCTCACCCGTACGAGCCTTGGTGCGTAGATTGGGTAGCAATGCATTGATGAGGGTGGATTTCCCCACGCCAGAATTGCCCGAAAACAACGTCACTTTCCCTTGTAGAGCTTCTTGCATAGTATCTATTCCTTTTTCATGCAGGGCAGACAATTTCAGACAACGGTAGCCAATGGTGCCATAGAGGTGCATGAGGCCATCGAGATAGTTTAGTTCGTCGGCATCCAACAAATCTACCTTATTAAATAAGAGGATGACAGGAATACGGTAGGCCTCGGCTGTAGCCAGGAACCTGTCAATGAAGATGGTAGAAGTCGTGGGATGTTTCACCGTGGTGATGAGCATACATTGGTCCAAGTTGGAAGCAATGATGTGTGATTGCTTGGACAGGTTGGATGCCTTGCGGATAATGTAGTTCTTCCGGTCTTCGATTTCAGTGATGAAAGCGGTCCCCTCTTGGTTACGGATTATCTGCACATAGTCTCCCACGGCTACGGGATTAGTGCTGCGAATGCCTTTCAAACGGAAATTCCCTTTGATCTTGCATTCCACAGCATTCCCGTCGTCAGTCTTTACCAAGTACCAACTACCGGTATTCTTAATGACTAAGCCGTGCATTTATACGGTCATGATTTCCTTGTCTTTGGCAGCGAGCAGCTCTTCTACTTTCTTGATGTACTTGTCGTGCACCTTCTTGAGCTCTTCCTCACCATCCTTGCGGAAGTCTTCCGACATGCCTTCTTTTTCGGACTTCTTCAGTTCGTCAATTCCATCGCGACGAGCATTGCGGATACTCACCTTGGCATTTTCGCCCTCGGCCTTACATTGCTTGCTCAGTTGCTTACGGCGTTCCTCCGTGAGAGGGGGAATCCCCAAACGGATAATTTCACCGTTATTTTCGGGCGTGATGCCGAGTGAAGAATTGATAATGGCTTTCTCAATCACCTTAATCATGTTGCGATCCCAAGGTTTGATAGCGATTGTACGAGGGTCGGGAGTAGTTACAGCTGCACAATTATTGATTGGAACCATAGCTCCGTAGTTATCCACGCGGATGCCATCAATCAGCCGAACATCAGCCTTGCCGGCACGGATGTGCGTTAGTGTATCTTCAAGGTACATGATGGCCATATCCATCTGTTCCTCTACCTCCTGGATGATAGTCTTTACGTCTTTCATAGCAGTATTATATTTAATTAATTCTCATTTTCAAGGGTGCACCAACGTGCCAATATCGTCGCCCGAGAGCACTTTTTTGAGGTTGCCCACCACATCCATATTAAATACGATGATAGGCAGGTTGTTGTCCTTGCACATACAGATGGCGGAGAGATCCATCACCTTCAGGTTACGACTAAGAACTTCGTCATAGGTAATCTCGGTAAATTTTGTGGCTGTCGGATCTTTCTCTGGGTCGGCTGTGTAAACACCATCCACACGAGTACCCTTCAGCATTACGTCGGCTTCAATCTCAATGCCACGTAGGCTGCTACCAGTGTCTGTCGTAAAGTAAGGACTGCCTGTTCCTGCCGAGAAAATGACCACTTCGCCTGCTTCCAAACATTCGATAGCGCGCCATTTGTTGTAGAACTCGCCAATAGGCTCCATGCGAATGGCTGTCAGCACGCGTGTCTTTACTCCAGCAGCGGTGAGGGCAGAACTTAAGGCCAGACTATTGATAACTGTAGCTAACATGCCCATCTGGTCGCCTTTTACACGGTCAAATCCCTTGGAGGTACCACTGAGGCCTCGGAAGATGTTTCCTCCTCCGATGACAATGCCTATCTGAATGCCCATTTCATGGATTTCCTTGATTTGGGCAGCGTATTCGGCCAGACGATTTTCGTCAATGCCATACTTCTTTTCTCCCATGAGGCTTTCGCCACTGAGTTTGAGTAATATACGATTGAATAAAGCCATACTATTAAATTTTTTTTTGCAAATATAGTGCAAAGTCCGAGAATAACAAGGATTTTGCCTATATTTTAGTTTTTCATGCATTCATTACGTTGACAATCTATTTCCACACCAGCCGTGCGGATGTCGGCATTCATTGGCGGATTAAGTTTCTCCAACTTCAGTTGAATCTCTTCCACCGATGGAAATTGTAGGAAAATACGACGGACAACGCGCATTGCCACATGTTCCAGCAGTCGGGACGATTGTGCCATCTCTGCCCGCACAGCATCATAGACCTCTGCATAGTTCACTGCATCGGCTATGTCATCTGTTTCTGCCACTTGGGAGATATCCACCGCCAAACGCAGGTTTAGGATAAACAGGTTGCCACACAAACGTTCTTGCGGTTGCACGCCATGATAAGCGTGCAACCGTAGTTCGTTCAATGTAATCCAACTTTTCATCGGCCGCTTTCCTTGATCAATATGCGGATTTTCTCATTCAAGGCATCCTCTTTCATCAGCTGCTCGATGGTGAGATGCATGCGCCAGCGCCAATAGTGACGAGGATTGGCCGGAATATTGATGCGCTCGTCAGCATTTGGGTTGCGAACCTTGCCGTCGATGGAGAGCCAGTCTTGCAGCGAAGGGATGCAGAGCATGGAAGTGCCCTCTAAATGCTGTGTGAGGACTTCTTCACAAAGCTCAGGTGTGGCAGAAGCGGGTGCTTCTCCTTCATGCTTCAGAACCTTGTCGTAGAAATCCTGTGTCACCTTTGCATCTTCTTCCCACCAACCACGTAGGGTACTCATGTCGTGGGTAGAGATGGTAGAGATAGAACGGTAGGGGTACTGGGCAGGAATGGCAAACTCCTGACTTGGGTCTTTAGGCATGCGCTGAATCTCTAACGAGAGGATACGCAAGTCGTTCATCACCTGAGGAACACATGCTGGGATCATGCCCAAATCTTCGCCGCATACCAACATACGGGTGGCATTGGTCAGCATAGGCAGCTTTTTCATGGCTTGCTCACGCCAGAAGTCATTGTGACGCTCGTAGTAGTAATGGTTGTACAGGCGCACAAAGGCTTCTTTCTCATCCTCGCTCAAGGCTTGGAAAACATAATCGTTCTGCACAGTGATGCGCGGATGGTACAATTCCTTGTCATCACGATCGCGTATGAAGAGCACATCGCTAATCAGAGTATACAATCCTTCACGTATCTTCACACTTTCTTCATCTGTTTTGCTGGCAAAGAAAGCTTCTACTTTGCGCTGGGTGTCAAATTCTGGACGCATTTGGTAAAGTTCAAACCCCTCTTCAGAAGGCATCAGGAAGGTGTGCTTTACATAGTCAGTCTTATTGCCGAACAACTCAGGCAGGAAATACTCGTGGATAAATGGACGGGTGAAGAATTCCTCACGGAACGGTAGTCCGAAGCCCTCTATCTCTTCGCGTGACATTGGCAGAGAGGGCACAAACTGACCCAACAATCCGTGGACGGAGTGCATCGGGATTTCCCAGATGCGGAAGAATCCCAGGATATGGTCTATGCGATATGCATCGAAGTAATCAGCCATTTTCTTGAAACGGCGCATCCACCATGCATAGCCGTCTTTCTCCATTACTTCCCAATTGTAGGTGGGGAAACCCCAATTCTGGCCGTTGGCCGAGAAATCATCGGGAGGTGCCCCAGCTTGTCCGTTCATGTTGAAATAATATGGCTCTTTCCAGGCTTCCACGCTATTACGGTTAATGCCGATAGGAATGTCACCCTTGAGCACTACTCCCAAAGGACGGGCATAGTCCACGACGGCTGCCAGCTGCAGGTGTAGGTGATATTGGATAAAGTAATAGAGGGCAATCTCTGGATAAATCTTGGAGCCCTCATGGCAGAGAGCCTTTATCTCTTTATCGTTGTACACTGCATATTGTTTCCACAAATGAAAGTCTGGAGTACCGTTCAAGTCGCGAAGGTAGCTGAAAGCCGCATAGGCCACCAACCACTCCTGATTGTCGTTGAAGAATTTCTTAAAGCCTTCAGAGGCCAGCGTCTCGGTACCATCCTGAGCAAATATCAGACGCAGATATTCCCACTTAGCTTTATTCACCTTCTCATAGTCCACTTGGGGCAGGGCATTCAACTCTTTTTGCAGCTTGTCAAAGCGAGCTTGCTGTTTCTTGTCTTTCAGTTTCCCTACCTGTTTCAGGTTAAGGTACATGGGATGGAAAGCGTAGATGGAGATGCTGCTGTAAGGATAGGAATCCACCCACGTGTGGGTGATATTCGTATCATTGATAGGAAGAATCTGCACTACTTTCTGACCTGTGGATGCTGCCCAACCAATGAAAGTCTTCAAGTCGGCGAAGTCGCCCACGCCGAAACTCTGTTCGCTTCGCAGGGAGAAAACAGGTACGGCTACACCTGCTCCCTTCCATGGGGGCAGACAGAAACGGGTGAAACGATCGCCCACAACCAGTGTCTCGTTCTCCGCCAGCTGTGGATTGGGGATAAAACGGTTTGGGTTGTCTTCCCAGGCCACTACTCGCTGTTTCACCTTATTATATAATACGAACTTGTACTCCAGTGGGAAGCCTACGTCTTCTGCATCAAGGTTGATTTGCCATTCTGGATAGAAGGCATCCGACATCAGTACTGCCTTATCTGGATCCCAGTTGCCCAAAGCCGGCTGACTGCCGCAAATGGCAAGCGCATGGTCGGCATCACATGGCGCATAGGCTTTGATAAGGATGCCGCGCTTTGTCACAGCTGGCATAACTGTACGTTTATTATGTGCCATGAGTGACTCGGTAAATGCCGAGGAATAGAGAGACAAGTCTTGAGGGAGGTCTTTCCAGAAATCCTGCAGACGGAAAACTTTCTGTTTGCTATTTGGTACGTGCAGGCTTCGTGGAATGTTGCTCCATTCTGAGCGTACTACCACACCCTCCTTGAAAATATGGTAGCTGTAGTGCAGTGTCCTTCCGACGGGCACTTTCATCTCAACTTCGGTCGTCCAATGGATGCCGTCAACGGTTTGCAGTAGCAAGGCTTGCTCAATGTGCAGGTCTCCCAACTCTGGAACAGAACCCAATACCCTGACTTCTTCACCCCAATGGGTTCGATACTCAATGTTAAAAATCAGCTTCATTTTTCCATTATTTTATTATCCGCAACGGGATGTGCCACAAGTGGTACAGATGAGGCATCCTTCTTGGTAAACCAATGTCTCGTTGCCACAGTTAGGACATACTTGACCACGTGCAGCAGTTCCGTCTGCCACATATTTTTTCAAGGCTCTCTCTACACCGTTCTTCCAGGTATTGATGCTTTCGCTGTCGAGTTCCAACTGACCCACCAGACGTATCACACGATCGATAGGCATACGGTAGCGCAGCACACTGGATATCAGTTTTGCATAGTTCCAATACTCTTTGTTGAATTTCTCCGACAACCCTTCGATGGTTACCTTGTAGCCGCGCTTGTTCTCAAACTGGAAGTCGTAACGTTTTACTCCGTTTTCATCCGTATTCTTGATGATGTGTCCATGTGAGATAGTCTTAGGAAGCATGATGCCTTCGTCGTCGTCGAGCACACCTGTGAAGATTTCGTAAGGATAACCATCAAGCAGGCCAACGAAGGCCACCCATTTCTCCTTGTTGTTCTGGAAACGTACCACGTCGGCTTCCAGTATTTTCGGACGGACTTCCACCACCGTTGGAGGCTGGCAGATAGGTATTTCAGGCTTCTTCTCTGGTTTAGCGGCTATGAGCACACCGGCACGTGAACCGTCACGGTAAACGGTGCATCCCTTGCAGCCTGAACGCCAGGCTTCCACATAAAGACGGTTTACCAGTTCTTCGCTCACGTTGTTGGGCAGGTTGATGGTAACACTGATGGAGTGATCCACCCACTTTTGTATGCGCCCTTGCATCTTTACCTTCATGAGCCAGTCCACATCGTTGGAAGTAGCTTTGTAATAAGGTGACTTTGCCACCAAGGCATCCAGCTCTTCTTGTGTGTAGCGCTTGTCAAGATCATAGCCATTTATCTTCATCCAGGTCTTGAACTTAGGATGGAAGACGATATATTCCTCGAAGGCATCTCCAGTATTATCTACAAAGTCCACATGTACGTTGGTATCGTTGGGGTTTACCTTGCGACGCCGCTTATATACAGGAAGGAATACAGGTTCTATACCTGAGGTGGTCTGTGTCATCAGACTGGTAGTACCTGTAGGTGCAATGGTGAGACAGGCGATGTTGCGACGTCCGTATTTCACCATCTCGTCGTAGAGCTCTGGGTCGGCTTCTTTCAGTCTCAGAATAAACGGATTGTTCTTCTCACGCTCGGAATTGTAGATGGCGAATGCACCACGTTCCTTGGCCATTTCTACAGAAGCTCTGTAGGCAGTAAGGGCGATGGTCTTGTGAACTTGTTCCGAGAAGGTAGTAGCTTCTTCCGTACCATACCGTAGGCCTAAGGCAGCAACCATGTCGCCTTCGGCAGTGATACCTACGCCCGTGCGTCGGCCCATGCCTGTTTTGCGACTGATTTTCGTCCAAAGCTCCCACTCTGTATGCTTCACCTCTTCACTCTCAGGGTCGTGCTCTACCTTGTTCAGAATCTGTTCAATCTTCTCCTGTTCCAGGTCGATGATATCGTCCATGATGCGCTGTGCAAGTGCCACGTGTTTTTTGAACAGGTCGAAGTCGAAATAAGCCTCTGGGGTGAAAGGATTCACTACATAAGAGTAGAGGTTGATGGCCAACAGGCGGCAAGAATCATAAGGACAGAGTGGAATCTCTCCGCAAGGGTTGGTCGCTACGGTGCGGAAACCGAGGTCGGCGTAGCAGTCGGGCACAGATTCGCGCAGGATAGTATCCCAGAAAAGTACGCCAGGCTCAGCCGATTTCCAGGCATTGTGTACAATCTTCTTCCAAAGTGCCGAAGCATTGGTCTCTTTTTTGAAGATAGGGCTGTCGCTATGTATAGGATATTGCTGCACATAAGTCTTTTCCTCTGTGGCGGCTGTCATGAATTCATCATCGATTTTCACAGATACGTTGGCTCCTGTCACTTTCCCTTCTTCCATCTTGGCATCGATGAAAGCTTCTGCATCAGGATGCTTGATGGACACGGTGAGCATCAAGGCGCCGCGTCGTCCGTCTTGAGCCACTTCACGGGTGGAGTTGGAATAGCGTTCCATAAAGGGAACCAAACCAGTGGAGGTAAGTGCGGAGTTTTTCACTGGCGATCCTTTGGGGCGGATGTGCGAGAGGTCGTGTCCTACACCTCCGCGGCGTTTCATCAGCTGAACCTGTTCCTCATCTACTTTGAAGATTGCACCATAGGAGTCGGCATTGCCGTCCATACCGATGACAAAGCAGTTGGACAGCGAAGCAATTTGGAAGTTGTTTCCGATACCTGTCATAGGGCTTCCTTGTGGCACGATGTAGCGGAAGTGGTCAAGAAGGTTGAACAGTTCCTGCGCACTGAGGGGATTGGGATATTTCGCCTCGGCGCGTGCTACCTCGTTGGCTATTCGCCAATGCATGTCTTCTGGTGACTTTTCATAGATATTCCCGAAAGAATCTTTAACGGCGTATTTGTTTACCCAGACGCGGGCTGCCAATTCATCGCCTTCGAAGTATTTGAGGGAAGCCTCAAATGCTTCATCGTAACTGTAAGTTTTATTGTTTTCCATTTTATTATTTAAGTATTATTGCACAAATCTAATGATGATTCTTGATAAATCAAAATATTCTACAAAAAAAATCCCTTCCTCATTTTCATCGGAAGGGAATCTTTGAGTGATAAAACATTGTGTGTCGTTGAGTTATCTTATCTTTTCTTCAGTTCGTTCTGAATCTGGTTCATGGTCTCGCAGAAATTGTTGTCGATATCCTGCATGTCGCTCACGGTTTTGATGGCATAAATTACCGTTGCATGGTCTTTGTTGCCTATTTGAACTCCGATCTTTGCATTGGAAAGGTCGGTATATTTCTTGGCTAAGTACATGGATACCTGTCTGGCAAGTACCACATCGTGTTTGCGTGACTTGGAATTAATGACGGAGGTGTCCATGCCAAAATGATTGCAAACCGTGTTGATGATATGTTCTACCGTGATAGGCTTGGCATCGAAGTTGATAAACTTTCTAACAGTTTGTTTGGTCAGCTCCAGGTCGGCCTCCTTGTTATAGATGGTGGAGTAGGCAAGGATAGAGGCTACAATTCCTTCCAGGTCGCGTATGCTGTCGCTCACATTCTCGGCAATGTAGTCGATAATCTCTTCCGAGAAAGACACGCCATCGCGCTTGGTCTTATAGCGCAGAATGTCTTTGCGCAGTTCCAGCGAAGGCTTTTCCAACTCTGCCACCATCCCCCATTTGAAACGGGTGATCAGACGCTCCTCCATACCTTGCAGCAAAACGGGAGAACGGTCTGAGGTCATAATCAGCTGCTTGCCGTTCAGGTGCAGCTGGTTGAATATATGGAAGAAAGTGTTCTGAGTCTTGGTAGCTCCGGCAAACTCCTGGATATCATCAATAATCAGCGTATCAATAGACTGGTAGAAATTAATGAAATCGTTGGTAGTGTTGTTGCGCACAGAATCGGTGTATTGTACCTGGAACAAGTGGGCCGATACATAGAGCACACGCTTGGAAGGATACAGTTGCTTGATGTAAGCACCAATGGCATTGGCCAGGTGTGTCTTTCCCACGCCCGAAGGCCCAAAGATGAACAAGGGGTTGAAGATGGTCTTCCCTGGATTCTGAGCCACTGCCTTGCCCACGCTGCGAGAAAGCTTGTTGCTGCTACCCTCGATAAAGGTGTCGAAGATGTACGACGGATTCAGGTGGGCATCCAACTCAGCCACAGGTGCAGTAGGAATGCTCTTCTCTTCCGTCTTCTTCTGAACGGGATTGCCTGGTGTTTCAGGATATACTACGTTTGTATCTGCCAAACGGATGGTATAGCTCAGTGTTGTTCCTTCCCCAAACACCTTGAAAATGGTGCTCTTGATAATGTCCAGGTATTTGTCTTCAAGAAATTCAATATAGAATCTGGAAGGTACCTGAATGGTCAGTTTACCCTCCATGAACGAAAGGGGTACAATGGGTTCAAACCACGTCTTGTACGCTTCCTTGGTGATATTGTCCTTGATGATTTCAAGGCAATAATTCCACTTGCCGATGTAATCAGCTTTGTTCATTCTTCTATATTAAAATTTATGGCTGTTTGATTTTTTGCATTGCAAAGTTGGCAATCTTTATTTAAAAAAACAAATGCATTATTTTCTTGTTTTTTTCATAAAAACTTAAAGGTGCTTGTTTTCAGCGACTTACGTTAATTGCCAAAATCACGCTCTTCCAGTAGGCAAATCATACCCAATAAATTCCTAATTTATGGGCGTTTTCATCGGTATAAAACTTTTGGCTCCAATCGGTTTTCCTATGCCTTCAAATATGCGTAATCATGCTATTTAAAGGAATTAGGGAACTTGTCCCACACAGCCGTGTATATTTAGAATAATTCTATTTAGCTACCTCCGATTTTTCTTTCTTCCCAAACAGAGAGAAGTGGACATAGCGCTTTGGATGTTGCTGCAGGTCTTGGAGCAAGCTGGCCGCATTGGCAGTGGTTGCTGCCAGGTTATTATATAAGGTAGGGTCGTTCAAGAGGAGTCCTACCGTATTGTCGTTTCGTTCAAGGCGATCGGTGATTTCTTTTACGTTGGCGAGTGTCTCGTCCACTTTCGACATGGTGCCGGCATAGTCTATGCCTTTCAGGTTGGCACTGATCACGGCGAAATTCTCACCGATTTCGTTCAACTTGGAGGTCAGTTGAGGTACATCGTTTTTCATCAGGCTCTCCAACTGACGGCTGTTGGCGTTGAGGCTGGCCGTAAGATGTTCTACATTCTGTAGCGTGTTGGGGATAGCGGGGTTGCTCAGCAGGGCATTCAGCGAGATGAGGATGGAGTCGAGTTTGGGCAGCATCTGCTCCAACTGGGGTACCATAGCGGCAGCCCTGCCCATCAGCCCAGCGTTTACACTGCCTTTCAGCGTATCGCCAGGCAGGTATTTCTCCCTTGGGTTGTTGGCCAGCAACAGATCCATCTTCACGGCTCCCAGCAGGTCGGACGACAGTTCGGCTGTGCTGCCTTGGGGGATACGTAAGGTAGGATCCACATCGATACGGGCCGTCACATGTCCAGCTTTTGCATAGTCATATTCTATGTCGCCTACGATACCTACCTTGAATCCGTCGGCATAGATGGGGCTCGACTTTACGAGTCCTTTGATGTCTTCAAATGCTATGTAGTAGCTGGCTGTAGAATGAAACAGGTTGATTCCCTTGAAAAAGTTGATGCCTACAATGAGCAGTCCTAAGGCTATTACTCCAGCCAGGCCAATCTTGATTTCTTTGGTAATTTTCATAGCGTAAATGTACTTATTTATTTTCTTTGAATTCTTTGATGGCATTGTTCACATTCACTTTCTCTTCGCCCTTGAAGGCAATGATGAAAGCATCCTTATAGCGTTTGGTCACTTCCTTGAAAGTAGCCCTTACCTTATTATAATTGGTGGAGGCTCCACATGTATATTTGTAGGTGCCGTTTTCCACATAGTAGTCCACGTCTTTCAAGCCAGAGAGCCTGCTGTCATTGGCAGGCAACTTTTTGCCAGCGGTGAGGAACTGTACCTTGAATACAGGTTTCTCGCTGCTGGTTGTCGCTTCCTTCTCCGAGGCAGTGTTGGCCTGCTTGCGGGCAGTGCTTGCCTTCTTGGTGTTACTGGTCTGTTTGGTTTCAGCCTTAGCCTGCTTGTTCTCGTCTTTTTCTTGCTTGCTGGCAGTAGTGGTGACAGGCTTGCTGGCTGTGGGGGTTACTGTACTCTTCCCCTTGGCCTGCTGCCCTTCCTTATATGCTTTGAAAGCGCGGAAGATACCTTTGGCCATCGTTGAGGCTCCTTGCTCGGAAGCTAAGAACTGCTCTTCGGAGGGCGTGGAGATAAACCCTAATTCTACCAGGATGCTGGGCATGGCACTGGCCTTGAGTACCAGGAATCCTGCCTGATGAACACCCTGATCGCGGCGCTTGCAGGTGGTCTTGAACTCTTGCTGTACCAATGAGGCCAGTTGTACGCTCTGCGACATATAGTTGTCTTGCATGAACTCGAAGATGATGTACGACTCTGCACTGTTGGGGTCGAAACCCGCATAGCTGGTACGGTAGTCGTCCTCGTAGAGAATCACGGAGTTTTCACGTTTGGCCACATCCAGGTTGGCATCGCTTTTGGCAAGACCGAGGGTCCAGGTCGAAGCACCTGTCGGACTCCCCTTGGCCACTGAGTTGGTATGGATAGAGATAAACAGGTTGGCCTTGGCTTCGTTGGCTATCTCCGCACGGCGGTTCAAGGGGATGAAGACATCTTTCGTACGGGTATAGACCAATTTCACATCGGGACAATTGTCTTTCACTAACTTCCCCAATTTCAATGCCACATTGAGGTTGATGTCCTTTTCCTTGGCTTTCTTGCCTAAGGCTCCAGGATCATGTCCTCCGTGCCCTGCGTCAATCACCAGCACAAACTCCTGAGCCTCTGCGGGGGAGCCGAAGCCACTAAGCAATATCCCCATGCTGAGGATAATTGCCCTAACGAAAAAGTTCATTTTACTCATTGCGTGCAAAGTTAGCGATTTTTTTGTATCTTCGCACCAAAAAACAGAGAAACATGGATCCTAATGCGATAATTAACAAGTATTACACTGCCGATAGCGCCCTTTATCACATATTGCTCACCCATAGTGAGTGTGTGACGCAAAAGGCGTTGGCGATTGCCGAGGCGCATCCTGAATTGGGCCTTGACAAAGATTTCCTCTACGAGGCTGCCATGCTGCATGATATAGGCATCTTCCTCACCGATGCACCTGGTATCCAGTGCTTTGGTACAGAGCCTTACATCTGTCACGGCATCTTGGGCGCTGATCTCATGCGTAAGGAGGGCTACCCTCGTCATGCCTTGGTATGTGAGCGCCACACAGGAGCCGGCCTCTCCTTGTCAGAGATAGAGCGCCAGCAGTTGCCTGTGCCTCATCGCGACATGCTCCCTGTCTCCCTTGAGGAGCAAGTGATCTGCTTTGCCGACAAATTCTTCTCCAAGACCCGTTTGGAAGAAGAGAAAAGTGTGGAACAGGCGCGTCGCAGTTTGCTGAAATTTGGCGAAGAAGGGGTGATGCGTTTTGATGAATGGTGTAAAGACTTCCTTTAGATTGCTAAAATTGGTTTAAAAAGCGTGATAATACAGCTAAAATGCGTATTTTTGTCCACTTATTAGCGCGAAAATGAAGAAAGAATAGTTGAAAGTTAAGATATTCATATCGTTTCTGCTCGTCCTGTGGATAGCAGCCTTCTCGGGTGAGGCCCAGGCGCAGCGCAGAAGAGTGGGCAATGTGCCCCCTCCTGTGTCGCGTGACACCACGCTTGTGCGTACAGATACCATTGCTGTTGATACGGTTGTGAAGAAAAAGGATAAGCTTGAAGCACCTGTGACCTATGAGGCCAATGACTCTGTCACGTTTACTCAAAGTGGTTTTGCCCACCTTTATGGCCAAGGAAAGATCAACTATCAGAAAATCGAACTCTCGGCCGATGTCATCACCATGAACATGGACAGCAGTACCGTCTTTGCCCACGGCAAGCTTGACTCCACGGGCGTGGCTACGGGTGGCATCCCTGTGTTCAAGGAAGGCGAGACGACCTACGAAACACAGACCATCCGCTACAATTTCAACAGCCGTAAGGGTATCATCGCCAATATAGAGAGCCAGCAGGGAGAAGGCTATGTGATTGGCAACAATGCCAAGAAGGGCAGCGGCGATGAGATCTACCTGAAAGATGGACGCTATACCACTTGTGACAACCACGAGCATCCGCACTTCTACCTACAGCTCACCTATGCCAAGGTGAAGCCCAAGAAGAGTGTAGTTACAGGTCCTGCCTACTTAGTGGTGGAAGATGTGCCGCTTCCCATTGCTGTGCCGTTCTTCTTCTTCCCGTTCAACAGCAGCTACTCCTCTGGCTTCATCATGCCTACGTATATGGACGATTCCAACCGTGGTTTCGGCCTTACGGAGGGCGGCTACTACTTTGCCATCAGCGACCAGATGGACCTGCGCCTCACGGGCGATATCTTCACCAAAGGTTCTTGGTCGCTCAATGCTGCCACCAACTATGTGAAGCGCTATCGCTACAGCGGCACTGTCCAGGCAAGCTATCAGGTGACCAAGCAGGGCGATAAGGGATTACCCGACTACTCGGAAACCAAGGATTTCAAGATAATCTGGTCGCACCGTCAGGATCCCAAGGCCAACCCCAACACCACCTTTTCAGCGAGCGTGAACTTTTCCACCAGCAGCTACGAACGCACCAACGTGGGCAACCTCTACAACGCGCAGGCCATGTCGCAGAATACCAAGACCTCCAGTGTGAGCTATTCGCGCAACTTCCCTGACCAGAAACTCAATATCTCGGCCACGATGAACATCGCACAGACCATGCGCGACTCGTCCATCTCCCTGACCTTGCCCGACCTCAACATCTCACTCAGCACTATCTTCCCCTTCAAGCGTAAGAATGCGGTGGGCAACGAGCGTTGGTATGAGAAAATATCCATCCGCTACAGCGGACGTCTGTCAAACAGCATCAAGACCAAGGATGACCAACTCTTCAAGAAGAACCTCATACGCGACTGGCAGAACGGCATGCAGCACAACATCCCTGTGAGCGCCACCTTCACGCTGTTCAAGTACTTCAATGTCACCCCTACAGTGAACTATACGGAACGCTGGTACACCCATAAGATCACGAAGGACTGGGATGAAGAGGCGCAGGAGGTGCGCAACGATACCATTTACGGCTTCAACCGCGTGTATGACTTCAACGGCTCGTTGGGCGTGAACACCAAGATTTACGCCATGTACGAACCGCTCATCATGAAGAAGCGCAATATTCAGATACGTCACATCATCACTCCGACGATAAGTGTGAGTGCACGACCTGACTTCGGTACCGACTTCTGGGGCTACTATGGCAATTACTACCGCCAGAACTCCAACGGTACCATCGATACGGTGCGCTATTCCTACTATGATGGGCAGATGTTCGGCACTCCATCGCAAGGCAAGAGCGGCAATATCAATTTCCAGGTTTCCAATAACTTGGAGATGAAGTATCGCGACAAGAACGACTCCATCCACAAGGTGAGCCTTATCGATGAGCTGGGTGCTTCCATCTCCTACAATATGGCGGCCAAGCGGCAGCAGTGGAGCAACCTCAACGTGAACTTGCGCCTCAAGCTCACCAAGAGTTACACCTTCAGTATGAATGCCGTGTTTGCTACCTATGCCTATGAGTTCGACAAGAACGGCAATGTGGTGGTGGGCGACCGCACGGAGTGGTCGTATGGCCGTTTTGGCCGCTTCCAGGGCTACGGCACCTCTTTCAATTATACACTCAGTCCGGAGTCTATCAAGAAGCTGATTGCCAAGTTTACGGGCAAGAAGTCGGAGGAGGAGAGCCAGAAGCCTGAAGGGGAAGGCGAGGAGAATGGAGAGGCTCCGCCTGTCGATGACGGAACCCCCAAGCCTAAGAAGAAGGTCAAGGCAGAGGCGGGAGCCGATGGCTATCAGGCCTATTCCATCCCTTGGAGCATCAACATCAGTACGGGCTTCAACATTTCGGAAGACCGCTCGAAGCCTATCAATCGCAAGAACATGCGCTATCCTTATAGCGTCAAGCTCAATGCGCTCAATATCAATGGCAATGTGAGGTTCTCCAACAAGTGGGCGATGTCGTTCAACTCAGGTTATGACTTTGAAAGCAAGAAGGTGATTCAGACGGCTTTCAACCTCAGTCGCGACCTGCACTGTTTCACCATGACAGCCAGTATCTCGCCCTTCGGCCAGTATAAGTACTACAACTTCACCATCCGCGCCACTGCCAGCATCCTGCAAGACTTGAAGTGGGATCAGCGTAGCCAGACGCAGAGCAATATCAGGTGGTATTGATTTTTATAGAGAGTTAGAGGGATTATGAATGTTAAGATAGAGGAAAGCTGGAAGAGACAGCTGCAACAGGAGTTTGACAAACCGTATTTTGAGGCACTGACCCGATTTGTGCGTGAGGAATATGGCAAGGGACGGTGTTACCCGCCAGGAAACCTGATTTTTAATGCCTTTAACCTCTGCCCGTTTCATCAGGTGAAAGTGGTCCTTATAGGTCAAGACCCCTACCATGAGCCTGGCCAGGCCATGGGGCTATGTTTCTCTGTCAACGAAGGGGTTCCCTTTCCTCCTTCGCTACAAAACATCTTCAAAGAAATATGCGATGACACTGGTTCGCCTATTCCTGTAAGCGGTGACCTGACTCGTTGGGCCAAGCAAGGCGTGATGCTGCTCAATGCCACTCTTACGGTAAGAGAGCACTTGGCAGGATCACACCAAGGTAAGGGGTGGGAAACTTTTACCGATGCCGTCATTCAAGCCCTGGCTACTCAACGCGAGCATTTGGTGTTTATCTTGTGGGGCAGCTATGCCCAGAAGAAAGGCGCTTTCATCGACCGCCACCGCCATCTGGTGCTGCAGTCTGCCCATCCTTCTCCGCTTTCGGCCTATCGTGGTTTCTTCGGCAACCATCACTTCAGCTTGGCCAACGAGTACTTGAAAGCGCACGGGGCTAAGGAAATCGTTTGGTAATTATGCGATTTTTCAAAGTTCGTGCAAGACGAACCGAGTAAGCAGCGAGAGCCATCAAGCTTGCTTGAATGGCCGAGTCGCGTTCGAGGTCGACAATGTCAATGCCGTCAAGTTCACTGGAATGGCTGAGCCGCAGCCGAACTTCAAGGCGAAGCCTTAATGTTCAATTCTCGTGCCGCCGAGAATCTAAACGAAGTTTTAATTCTCAATTCTCAATTCTCAATTCTCAATTCTCAATTCTCAAATAAGGTGTATATTCTCTTTGGCACACTCTTGCCTCATATCCTCCGGCCAGATGCTGGCTTGGATTTCGCCAATGTGGGCTTTGCGCAGGTAGTACATGCACAGGCGGCTCTGGCCTATACCACCTCCGATGGAGAGGGGTAGGGAGCCTTCCACCAGTCGCTTGTGGAAGTAGAACTGCAGGCGGTGTTCCTGTCCTTCTTCCTTGAGCTGCTGGAGCATCATCTCCTTGTTCACACGGATACCCATGGAAGAAAGCTCCATGGAGCGGTCGAGTACAGAGTTCCAAAGCAGCAGATCACCGTTGAGTCCTGGCAGACCGTTGAGACCAGGTGAGGTATAGTCGTCGTAGTCAGGAGCACGTCCGTCGTGCTTCTTCCCGTCGCCCAGTTTGCCGCCAATGCCTATGATGAATACGGCGCCATATTCCTTGGTGATAGCATCCTCGCGCTCCTTGGCGGTGAGGTGGGGGTAACGCTGGCGCAGTTCCTCGGCATGAATGAAATGGATGGTCTGAGGCAGGCAAGGCTTGATTTGCGGATAGAGTTCATACACCATGAATTCCGTGCGCAACATGGCGGCATAGATGCGGCACACGATGTGCTTGAGGAAATCCACGTTGCGGTCTTCCTCGCGTATCACGCGCTCCCAGTCCCATTGGTCCACGTATAGTGAGTGCAGGTTGTCCAACTCCTCGTCGGCGCGTATGGCGTTCATGTCGGTATAGATGCCATAGCCAGGCTCTATCTTATATTCAGCGAGTGTCACACGTTTCCACTTGGCCAATGAGTGAACCACCTCTGCCACGGCCCCGTTCATGTCCTTGATGGGGAACGATACGGCGCGCTCCACACCATTGAGGTCATCGTTGAGGCCTGTGCCTTGCAGCACAAAGAGGGGGGCTGTGACGCGTCTGAGTCGCAGTTCCGTAGAGAGGTTCAACTGGAAAAAGCTCTTAATTTGCTTGATACCTTGTTCCGTCTGCTTCAGTCCAAGCAGTGGTTCATAGTGCTTCGGTTTAATCAATTGCATGTCTCTTCATTTTTAATTGTGACTGCAAAGATAGCACATTTTTTAATATTGTGATACCAAAATGCGATTTTTTTTGACATTTTGCGCAATATTGTCGCTTAGTGGTGTTCATGAGAGATTGTGCGCTTGCTAAGAGATAGGCTAAGCTATCACTTTCCCTGCCCAAAGCCGAGGCAGGAATTGGGGTATCGGCCAAACCTCTATTCCATTGATTTTTCTCGGCCTTTCTTCCAAGGCCAAAAGTATCAGTTTGGTGTCAGGATGTTCTTCACTGAATGCTTTCAGGCCTTTCAAGTCGTGTGTTGTCACACGATTAGTAGATTTTATTTCCAATGCCACCTCTACTTTGTTCGTGACGGTATCGCAGATTAAAACATCAACTTCATAGTTATTGTCGAGTGTACGCCAGTAGCATAGTGTCTTGTCTTCGTCAAAAAAGTAAGAAAGGAATGCGCGAAGTTCCTGAACTACCAGATGCTCAAGCGCATGGCCATAATACTCGGTGGCAGGTTGTAGGGGCACTCGGCGAAGCAGATGGTTAGGGATACCCACATCGAAGTAGTAAAACTTGGGCGACTGTAAGAGTCTGCGCTTCACAACACGGGTATAAGCAGGCAGATAGAATCCTAACATGGTGTCATGTAGAATGGTGAAGTATTCCTTTACGGTCTTGGCCGATACACCACAGTCTTGTGCGATGTTGGTATAGTTCACTATCTCCGTATTGTTCAAGGCTGCCACTTGCAGGAATCGGGTGAAAGCATCCAACTGTCGTACTACAGCTTCCTCCACAATTTCTTGTCGCAGGTAGTCGCCGATATAGGATTGAATGCGTTTCGATGGGTTTGCCGATAGATAATGACGTGGCAACATGCCGTTGTTCAAGGCTCTGTGCAGGTCGAAGTCGGGTATTTCCGCACTGACCAATGGAAATAAGGTACGGCGCAAAGCTCTGCCTCCCAAAAGGTTTGCACCGCTTCTTCGTAGTTTACGAGCACTCGAACCGGTGAGTATGAAGCGTAACCCTCGATTTTCCATAAGCCAATGAATTTCATCGAGAAGGGCTGGCACTTTCTGCACTTCATCGATAATCACCAATTCTCCTTCGTCAAGCATCTCGCATTCTTCTCGCAGTAATGAAGGGCGTAGCTCAAGATTCATTCTCACATCTGTTTTCAGCAGGTCGTATTTATGAGCGTTGGGAAAGAGCATTTTTAATAAGGTGCTCTTTCCTGTCTGACGGCTGCCCCATAGAAACAGACTGTCTTCCTCAATCTCCTGTAGTTTAAGTATCCTTTTAAGCATATCTCATTCTTTTGTTGCTGCAAAAATAAGGAAATATCTTGATTTATCAAAGAAAAAATGCAGAAAATCGGAAGTAGTACTTCGGATTTTCGCAGAAAATCGGAAGTGGCGCTACGGATATTCAGTATAGACCATGAAAAGTCCACAATTATATTTGCCCGTTTCCCAACTTTTCCTTATCTTCGCAGTCGATATTTGCCAAGGCCCGGTAGCTTAGCTGAATAGAGCATCGGATTCCGGTTCCGAAGGTCGCGGGTTTGAATCCCGCCCGGGTCACCCTGTGGTATTAAGCGAGAACCCTACGGTTTTCGCTTTTTTCTTTTTATGGTGTGGTTTCCTGTTTGCCTGCATTTTTCTGTGGATTTGCAAAAATAGAATCGTTATTTCTCGAAAATTACAGGTTTTTGGCAGATTTTACCCTGTTTTCTGATAGTACATAATGCCGTTTTTCTCCTTTTTTGATGCACTTAAGAGTAATGACTCTTTTTTTATATAAGTATATAGAATATGATATATATACGTTTTTACGAATTTGGATAATACATTCATTGCAATATTGCAACATTGCAATATTGCAATAAGGTCTTCTAACTGTATGGGAGAGGGTAACACAGGTAAGTAGTAATAAGATAAAAATATTATTATGTTTATTATTATTTAATATATTATATACTATATATACTATATCAATATCTACCCAACTTTCTGCACCTATTATACACCTTAATGCAACATTGCAACATTGCAATGTTGCAATGGTTTTATGGAATCTATGCTGATTTGTATGGTGTTTTAAAATTGTTCAAGCGAGGGGTTAGGGGAGATTGGGGGTAAATGCCCTCAAAAAATCGCAAATTATCTTGAAAATGTTGTCGCTCGCTCTTGTTTTTACAGCTTCATAGTGTAAATTTTATGCGCCAGTTAGGAGAGTTTTACGCGTTAGTTAATAGAAAATTGTCTGATAACTATGGCGCAATTGTCCGATAACTATCGCGCAATAGTTTTATAACTATGCCGCAAATCTCCCCTCATAGATGCGCCAACTACTTCATCGCTATGATGCAAATCTTTCTCCTAAGAAACGAACCCACGAATGGCCATTCACTTTTTTGAAGGGTTCTGTGAATAAATATTCACGCTAACCAACCCGTTACAACCACCCTTTGGTGTCCATATTTTTTTCCTCACGAGGAAAATATTTTTTCCTCACGAGAAAAATAAAATTCCCTCACGTGAGGCTTTCTGCCCCCATGGCATAGAAAATGGAACAATCCGCGAGAATATGAATATTTATTCATTCCTCTACCTGCCTGGCACTCCTCAGGATGCACAAGTTTCTATGTCATCCTTTACACCTTATTTATATATAGAGGATGGTAAAGTCATTGGCACACCTACTAACAGCGATCTTTTTTGCCATGAGAAAACGGACACACA
>Ga0310786_10001563_pt1 | contig 36833 bp, 34 predicted proteins | sample AusTroGonzalo_MG_FD_203881 | JGI IMG/M metagenome (GOLD analysis project Ga0310786, IMG submission 203881) | Bovine rumen microbial communities from tropical cattle in Woodstock, Queensland, Australia - Gonzalo_03 (v2) (version 2) | ecosystem: Host-associated > Mammals > Digestive system >... | reverse complement strand
TGATAAATACGGCGCAGTACATTCCACTCTCATGAGCGATTTTGACTCTCTTTGCAAAAAGCTCGAGGGGCTGGACCCCGAGACATTCACGAAGATCTTCAATGAGAAATCGGTTGACGTCCTCAGTAAGTTGGTCGAACTCTCGACAGACGGAAGGGACGCACTGACGGCATACATCGAGTTCATCCTCGCTGCGGCTGCGGCGGACGGTGTGATGTCGAAGCAGGAGTTCGCCCTGCTGAAGCCGTTCTTCGACAGGATGGCCGACAAGGACCTCACATACGAGGAAGGCGTCGAGATATTCAAGTCCCTTGGACTCGACCAGCCCGAGGCGTACAAGAAGGTCATCGACAACATGGTCGACATCATCGGTCTCGTCGACGACGATCTGAAGGAGGATATCGTGTTCCTCTGTCTCCTGGTCTGCGCCATCGATGGAGAGGTATCGCAGAAGGAGAAGGACTGGATCAAACAGCTCCTCGAACCTCCGAGACTTGTGTCGGACCCCATAAAGATCATCGACAAGTTCCTTTCTGAGGCCAAGGTCTTCACACTGGCGACATCGGTCAACGGACAGCCCAAGATGAGGATGCTCGGACTCAAGGTCAGGCTCGAGGGAAGGATATTCTTCGCTGTGGGGACATTCAAGGATGTCTACAAGCAGCTTCAGGAGAACCCCAAGTGCGAGATCCTCGCCAGTGTCGGTACCGATTTCCTCCGCTGGGACGGAACAGCCGCCTTTGTCGAGGACCCGAGGCTCTTGCCCATCGTCGACAACCTCATGCCCGACATCGTCGCCCTCTACAAGGAGAGGGGATGGCAGTTCGGATTCTTCACCCTGAGGGGCGGATCCGCCGAGATTGTCAGCGTCGACGGCACCCATAGAAGAATTTACTGATCAAAAAGGGGGGTCACCCCCCGCACCTTTTTTTCTTTTATGAATCACGTCAAGTGCAAGATCTGCGGTTCCACGCAACTCCGCGAGAAGTACGGGAAGATGGAGTGCGAGCAGTGCGGGGCTAGATTCACTGTCGAGCAGATCCAGAGGGAGGTCAAGGGGACCCAAGCTCCCAAGGCCTCCGGCAGGAATGGCGCCGGAACCACCACAAGTCCCTCCGGTGGCATGACGGCCGGGAAGAGGACCGCGCTGTTGGTCGCAGCAGCGGTCATAATCGTTGCGGTCGCGGTCGTCGCCGTGGTCTTACTGACCTGAACTGCGTTCAGTCCGCGTGTCTTCTTATGAATTTCTCGGTCTTGTCGTAGGCCTCATCCAAGGTCTCGATCGGCGCCAACAGTATCGACCTGAAGTGATCCTTTCCGAATTCCTCGCAGAATCCGGACCCATGGACCAAGACGACTCCCTCTTCCTTGATGAGGTCCCAGACGAAGTCCTTGTCGTTCTTCCAAGGGGTCCCCTTCAGGTCCAGTTTGGGGAACATGTACAGGGCTCCCTTGGCCTTGTTGGTGGAGATGCGGGGGATCTCGTTTAGCCTCTTGTAGCTGTAATCCGCCCTCTCCTTGAGCTTGCGATTCATGTCGACGATGTAGTCCTGGGGTCCCTGGAGCGAAGCCTTGGCGGCGGCCTGACAGGGGACGTTGGGGCAGATCCTTGCCCTGAACTGTTTCATCATGCCGGCACGGATCTCATCCATGAGCCCGTTCTCGTCCATGAAGTAGCAGTACCCCATCCTCCAACCCGGCATGAGGTTGACCTTGGAGAAACCGTTGAGTATGATCCTGGGAACGTCGGACTTGAGCTTGGATGCCGAATAGAACTTCCCGTCGAAGACGATCTTGTCGTAGATCTCGTCGGAGATCAGAGGGATCTGGTATTCGGCGGCTATGTCGCCGAACTCCTTGATGTCCTTCTCGCTGTAGACCGCTCCGGTCGGATTGTTGGGATTGATGAGGATCATGGCCTTCGTGCGGTCGGTGATCCTCTTGCGGATCATGTCGATATCGGGGCGCCAGTCCTCCTCCTCGATCTGCCTGTAGGGGACGGTGCGTCCGTCATAGAAGTTTATGTACTGCTGGTAGGACGGATATCCTGGCCCGGGCACCAGGACCTCGTCCCCCGGTTCCAGGAATGTTCCCATCATGACGTTGATGCATTCGCTGACGCCGGCGGTGACATAGACATCATTGGAATCGATCCTGATGCCGTTCTTCTCGAACTCCCTTTCGACGATCGCTTCCCTCAGGGATATCTCGCCCTGGGAGTCGCCGTATCCGTTGTCCACACGGTCCACGGCCTCCCTCAGCGTTTGCTTGAAGTATTCGGGGGTCTCGAAATCCCATTTGTTGGGGTCCCCGATGTTGAGCTTGTACATCTTCATCCCGGTCTTCTCCGCCTCGGCGGCGGGAACGATGACCTCGCGTATGGCGTAGTTCATTCCCAGGGACCTTTTGGATGCTTTGATGCTCTTCATGTTATCGAACCGTCCAGCCTCTAAGTATTATAAATAGTTAGACGAGGACATACCTGGCATCTTTGTATGTCCCGAGTTTCTCTATCTTGTTCTGTTCGATCAGATCGGACAGGACGACATCCGCGGTCCTGATGCTGACATCGGGGATGCATGCGCATATGTCCCTCTTCTTCACGGGGACGGGGGATGTCTCGATGATGTGGAGGATGCGGTCCCTCTTCTTGACCTTGCGATTGTCGACTATGGGATATCTGCGGTCCAGCTCCTTGTAGCAGTAGACCAGCGATGCCAATAGCGGCTGCGTCTCATCCAGTCCGACATATATGGGGGCGGAATATCCGTTCTTGAGCAGAAGGAGGGTCGTCATCAGGGATCTCATCCTTTTGTTTCCGTCGCGGAAAGGGGAGATCTCAGAGAACCTCTCCATCATCTCGGGTATGTATGTGAGCGCCTCTCCGGTCTGCGACTTGTATTCGTTGAAGAAATGGTTCATCTCCTTGTCGAAGCCGGTCTTGAACTTGCCCTTCTCGCACAGGAGGTCCGAGAACAGGGTCCTGTGGATGCTGAGCACCGTCTTCTTGTCGAAGGCCATGTGCTGGTGGTCCCTGATTATCATGGAGACGGCACTATCGAATCCTGCGACCAGGAACTCGTTGTGGGTCGCAGGCACTTCGCCAGAGATTATGGAGCGTATGCGTTCCTCGGTGACGGGGATGCTCTCCACGTCGTGGAGGAGGGCATTGGACACCTTGACCTCCCTCTGGGCCGCATCCAGCTCCTTGGCGTAGAACGATGTCCGGATCCCATCAAGGGCGCTCACCGTCCAGATTTCCTTCATCAGGTCGAATTGCTCCTTTTCCGAAAGATCGCTTGATGCCATATTATCGTTCGATCCAATATTTTATACTATTAAAAGTTAATTTAAAGTATGTAAGTAAATTTACATACTCTTTTTACAAATTTTAACGTAAATAATATCATTGTCATCAAAATCGGCCGGTCTCAAGTTCAAGCCCGAACGATAAAATGGATACAGTTTCCTACTTCTGAGGCTGGATCCCGCAATAAACGTCCAACCTAAACAAAAAAGACCCCTGGGACACTTTTTAGTAGGTATTGGATGATATCGCCAAGGCAAGCAGGTGTTATGTATTCCCTGACCATGACCGTAAAGGACGGAGGGGAAACGATTGCGTTCACCTCGGTTGGGGGAAAAACATGGATATCAAGGATTGGCTAGGCGAGGATAACCAGCTGGGAATAGACATTTGGACGAAGAAGTACTGTTACAACAACGAGACCTTCGACCAATGGCTTGACCGTGTCAGTGCAGGGGACAAGCAGATTAGGGACATGATCGAGCAGAAGAAGTTCCTGTTCGGAGGGAGGATCCTCGCGAACAGGGGGCTCGAGAAGACCGGGAGGAAGATCACCCTCTCCAACTGCTACGTTCTGACTCCGCCCGAGGACTCGATCGAATCGATCTTCGAGACCGCCGGGAAGCTCGCCCGTACCTTCAGCTATGGCGGAGGAGCGGGTATAGACATCTCCAAGCTCGCACCCCGCGGGGCCAAGATCAACAACACAGCGACACAGACCTCCGGAGCGGTCTCCTTCACCGACCTGTTCTCCATGGTCACCGGCCTCATCGGGCAGCACGGACGCCGCGGGGCGCTCATGCTCACCATCTCCTGCGACCACCCGGACCTGGAGGAGTTCATGTCCGTCAAGACCGACCTCGAGAGGGTCACCAAGGCCAACATGTCCATCCGTGTCACCAACGAGTTCATGGGGTGCGTCAAGCAGAGGGCGATGTTCGAGCAGAAGTTCGACCGTCCCGAGAGCGGCGAGCAGATCAGGAAGGAGCTCAACGCCGCAGAGTTTTTCGAGAGGCTGTGCTACACCAACTGGGATTTCGGAGAGCCCGGATGTCTCTATTGGGACAGGATATCAAGTTGGAACCTTCTCAGCGAATTCCCCGACTACTCCTACGCAGGCACCAATCCCTGCGCGGAGGAACCACTCCCCGCCGGAGGTAGCTGCCTGCTCGGAAGCATGAACCTCGCCAAGTTCGTCAAGGACGGGAAGTTCCTCAACGATGAGTTCGTGGAAGCGGTCAGGATATGCATCCGCGGATTGAACGATGTTTTGGATGAGGGGCTGCCGCTGCACCCGCTCGAGGAGCAGAGGGAGTCGGTCAGGCAGTGGAGGCAGGTCGGACTGGGCATCATGGGACTTGCCGACATGCTCATAGAGCTCGGGTACACCTTCGGTTCGGAGGAATCGATCATGTTCTGCGACAAGCTCGGAAAGCTCATGGCAGATACGGCATTGGCCGAATCCGCTCTTCTCGCCAAGGAGAAGGGCATGTTCGAGAAGTGCGTGCCGGAGCAGATCCTCGCATCCCCGTATTTCAAGGCTAACGCGTCGCCCGAGACCGTGGAGCTCGTCAGGCAGTACGGCCTCAGGAACTCCCAGCTCCTCACCATCGCACCCACCGGGACCCTGTCCACCATGCTCGGGATCTCTGGAGGAATCGAGCCGATATTCGCCCTCTCGTACGAGAGGAGGACGACATCCCTCAACGGGGACCAGGACAAGTACTACAAGGTCTACACGCCCATCGTCCAGGCATACATGGACAAGCACCTCGACATCAGGGACGAGAAGGACCTTCCGGAGAGGTTCATCACCGCGCAGAGCCTCGACTACAGGAAGAGGATCGATATGCAGGCCACCTGGCAGAAGCACATCGACGCATCCATATCGTCCACCGTCAACCTTCCGGAGCAGTTCCCAGAGAAGGATGTATACGACATCTACATGTACGCATGGGAGTCCGGATGCAAGGGGATCACGGTGTTCCGCGACGGCTGCAAGCGTCTCGGAATCCTCTCCACGAAGGAGAGCACGAAGGCCGAGCCCGCCGAAGCGGCCAAGGAGGAGAAGAGAGGGGTCGTCGAGGTGGTCGAGGACAACGTCATCGGTAAGAAGAGGAAGCTCATGACCGGATGCGGATCGCTGCACTGCACCGCCTTCTTCAACCCCAACACCGGGGAGCTTGTGGAGGCGTACCTCAACAAGGGATCCACCGGAGGGTGCAACAACTTCATGGTCGGTCTGTCCAGGATGATCTCCCTGGCCGCCAGGTCGGGTTGCGGCATAGAGGCCATCGTCGATCAGCTCAAGTCCACCGGATCCTGCCCCTCATACGTAGTCAGGACCCACACCAAGAGGGACACCAGCACCGGATCCTGCTGTCCGATGGCAGTCGGATGGGCGCTCCTTGACATGTACAAGGAGATGCAGGCCCAGCTCAAGGGCGTCAAGACCGAGGAGTCCGAGGAGTCCAAGAGGCAGATCGTCAACCCCTGTCCCAAATGCGGGGCCGAGCTGGAGTTCCAGGGCGGTTGCAACGTCTGCAAGTCTTGCGGTTGGACCAAGTGCGAGTGATCGCAGTTGAAAACAATTACAGGGCCTCCGGCCCTGGACTTATTCCATATAGCAAGTGACCTACGATCATGGCCGCTCCGAGACCGGACAGTATCGCCAGGATGAAGCGGATCTCAGGGAGGTCCACCGATGTCGCGCTCTCGAAGCACCATTCTGCCAGCGTGAGCATCAGGAGTCCCGCTCCCGCCCATAGGCATCTCCTGTCGGTGAGCAAGCGGTCGAAGCGAGCGCCTGAGAGCAGCCCTGCGGTCAGGCCTATCAGCAATCCCGTGTCTCTGATGCATACCGGCATCTCGGACCCGTTGAGCATGAACGTGCGTAGCTGTTCCTGATGGCAGAGGATGTCCCCCAATGCATAGACCAGGCCCATGGGGCCGTAGGGCGACCAGTCATGGTCCAGGACGGATGGGCTCCCATCGAGATGCGTGAAGGATCCGTAGGGGAAGGCGAAGGGCGCGGCTACCATCAGTGCGAGAACCGTCGCGCCGATCGCCCCCATGATGATCAGAACCGTCCTTTGGAACACACCCATACATGGAAGGGATCGTTTATGACCATTGTCATTTCGACAGGATAGGTACGAACGGAGGATCGTCGGAAAGGATATCTCCTCTGTATGGAGCGAATCGACGGCCAGATGGACCGTTTCCCATTCTGAGCAGTGACCGGAGCCGCTCTTATTCGCGCTACCCTCTTGGTGGTCGAGACCGCCCTCATATCAGGCTGATCGAACAACAGACGGCGAAGGTCATCAAGGAAATCGGGCACATGAGGCAGAATCTCCATATCATGCTGGTCATCCCCTCTCCGCTCCCGAGACTGGATACCAGTATGGCGATCAGCGCGCTGAGCTCGACAAGATACGTACCCAAGATGATGGATGTGCCGCTCATGGACGCGAACCCGGATATCCTGGACAGGGGGCCGAGCATGGAGACGCTCATCCCCAGGACCATTGGTGCGAATATCATCGCGGTACCGATCATCATATCGGTGGTGGACTTCAGGCTCAGCTCAAGGTTCTTTCTGGCGATGTTCCTGTTCTGGAACTGTTTGCCCAGTGTCACCGCCAGCCTCCCCGCGTCATCGCTATCCCTCTCGGAGCAGAGGCAGATGTTCCTGAGGGCGAGGGACATCTCGGTCGACACAGGGTCCACAGTCTTGGACACCGCGGAGTACAGGTCCCCTCTGCACAGCACGCACTCCCTCGAGAACCTGTCGGATAGGTCCGCGCACTCCTTCCTCGACGCCATGGCCTCGGACGCGGCGTTCTCGAAGTTGGTCCCGGACAGCATGCGGTTGCCTATGTCGAATACCGTGTCCATCAGTGATTGCTCGCATCTCGTGCGTTTCTTCCCCCTGCGTATCTCGTCCCACATCAGTATCGCGGCGGTGACGCATGCTGGGGCCAGGGAGAATATGAAGATCCCCTCCGGATAATCGCTGACGCTTCCGTAGATGAATGCAAGCGGCAGGGCCAGCAGTATCGGGAGGGCATAGCGGAGCTCGGATGCCGAGGACGTCTCCGAAAGGAACGGGTTGTTGCTCCTCAGGTACACGGACAGGAAGAGTATTACGCCCGGGACCAGGACCAGCGTGACGAGGATGATCAAATTCTGGTCAATCGTCCCGGAACCGAACATGCCGCCTATGCTCAGCAGCGGCAGGATGCTCATGAGTATCATCGGCACCATTATGCCTATGCCGAACACCGTCATGCAGGGCATGGACAGCGAAGCGCCGTATGTGTCGCCCATCTCCTTCACGGCCTCCAATGCGATCTCGGCGGAATCCCTGAGCATGCGGTCCCTGGTCTCATCGTCCCCAGATTCGGATGCGGACAGGGCCATCATCACCGCCCGGGCATATCCGTTGGCCTCCTTGGGCAGGGCAGACATCCTGTCCGCCAGACCCTGCGAGAGCGAGGTGCATCCCTTCGTGTCGGCCAGACGGACTACCTCGTCGAAAACCGTCCTGGAGTTCCTCGGCCCAGAGGTTGCGACCGTTCTTATGGCGGTGTCCATGGAGCCGCCGGACTGCATCGTCGAGGTCATCATTCCGATGACGGCGGGGCATTCGTTGACGAGCCTCCTGTTGTCCATCGGTTCAGCTCCTTGATCCCGATGCGCTTGCGGAGCAGGTCGGCCACCCCCTCGGCGGACAGGTTCCTGTTGCTCTTGGCAAGGATGTCGTTGGCTATGAGTATCCATTCCGGACCGAGATAGCGGTCGTCGTACTTCCCCGCCTCGGCCAGCACGGCCCTCATCAGCGATCTCGCCCTGATATCCTTCGCCGCATCCTTCTTCCCCAGCTGGGAGGTCTTCAGGGCCCGGCGCATCACGGGCGCGGTCATCAGCTTGTCGGTCTCGGAGATGTCGATGAACTGCCCCATGTCCGAGCTGGTGGCCACCATCTCGTTCATCCTGCGTATGAGGCGTCCGCTCTTCCTGTCCTTCACCGTCCCCAGGGTTATCACCACGTCCGTCGCCATGAACGCCTCGGGGGAGACCCCCATGTCGAACACCACCCTCTGGTAGACGGATTCGGCGGAATCCCCGTGTATGGTCCCCATGATGGAGCTCCCGGCGCGTCCAGCCCTCATGCTCTGGTAGAGGGTCTTGGCCTCCTCCCCGCGGACCTCCCCGAGGATTATCGCGGATTCGCCCATCCTCAGGGACACCCTCAGGGCCTCGTCGGCCCTGGACTGCTGGTCGCCCCGCATCCTGTCGTCCACCAGGATGGTCTGAATCTTGTATCCCATCTTCCTCATGGCCTCGCCCGGTAGCTCTATGGTGTCCTCTATGGTGATGATCCTCTGCGACTTGGGGAATTCGAACATCAGCGCGGAGAGGAGCGAGCTCTTCCCGGCTCCCCTTGGTCCGCATACAAGGAACGTGGAACGGTTCTCCACCAGGAACGACAGTATCCCGGCCGCCTTGGGGTCTATGGTCCCGTTGAAGACCAGCCTGCTGAGGGTCCAGGGCCTGACGGAATGCTTCCTGATAGCGATGGCGTTGCCGTCCGGGCTCATGGGGTATCCGACCACCGTGGCCCTGGCCTCGAACTCCGGGAAGTCGGTCTCCAGCACCGGGTTGGTCTGGGAGAATCTGAGGCCGCTCTCCCTCTTCAGGATGTTGATCAGGTTCGACACCTCCCTGCCCTCCACCATGAGGTTCGTCCTGCACTTCAGATGCGAGTTGACCCCCTCCAGGCCGTTCAGCGTCACGTAGATCCTGTTCCTGTCGCAGGGGGCATCCAGGTACACGTCCTCGATATGGGGGTCGGTCAGGAGGATCTCGAAGATTCCCGCCCCGACGGAATACCTGTAGGCTATGCTGCATATGTCGTCGATCAGGTTCTCCATGTCAGCATCCGGGCCGCACACGGCCTCGATCGACGGCATCTCATCCACCACCAGCCCTCTGGTGAGCCCCGTGACCGAGTCCCGGTCCAGGCGTCCGCCCTTGGAGCGGTAGTCGGAGCGGATCCTGTCGATTATCCTGAGGACGATGGCGTTCAGACCGTCCGGGTAGGCGTATTCCAACGGGAGCACGTAGTACTCCATCTCCCCGTCCGGGGAGGATCCTATGGTGACCCCGCAGTACTCGGTACGGTAGGAGGCCAGCTTGGTCACACCCTCGGTCTGGTTCATCACCCAGCAGTCCGTATAGGAGGGCTTCATGCGGATGTCCCTGCCGACGATCTTGGAGAATGCCGTCCGCAGGTCGTCGTAGGGGCTGATGTCCTCCGGATCCGGTATGGGGACGGGGACGGCATCGGAGAGCCTGAAGGATGCTGTGTTGGAATCCATGGTATCGCCTCAGGAGGTCGGCCCTCACCGAATCCATATCCGATTCCAGCTGGTCCAGCGCCCTCGAGGTCATGCCCAGGCATCTGGTGCATCTCTCCTCCGAGCCGTCCGAATCGACAGCGGTCCTAGCAGCGGAGAACGCCGTGTCGGGGAACGATTCCCAGAGGTCGGTCATGACCCTGGTACGCGACCTGGTGCACCTCCTGCATCTGCGATCCTTCTCCGCCATGGGGATGGACCATCTCTTGAGCGAGGCCAGCCTCCTGACCGCCTGGGCGGAGGGGCCGGATATCTCCAGGTCCCTGCCCGTCCTGAGAATCAGCCTCTCGGCCCCTCCCGCGGCGGACATGGCATCCACCATGCACCTCAGGCACTCCACCGATCCCGGCTCCGGAGCTATATGGCACGCCCTGCAGTCCACCACCAGGGCCCCGCCCTCGAACACCGGCTCCCTTGCGGCGGTCTTCCTCATCGTCCTGTGGACGATCTCCTTGAGATTCTGTTCCATGGCGTAGTCGTCCGAATATGGGTATTATAACCCGTATTGTTGCAGTTCCTGTTGCATCCTTCAGCCGATGATCCCGGGGACATGGCGGTCGATAGACCGATCGTCAGTGGACTGAAAGGCGGTCCCGATCCTATGGACAGGATGCTGGAAGGGGTACGCCGAGGGAATGGACATCGCGATGCGGCGTAGGATGTCATGCCTCCATGCCGCATCCCTCCGGCCCATCCGTCCGGGAGGACGACAAAAATCTAAATGGCACATCGGGATGGAGAGTGTATGGAGATACTATCGCCGGCCGGAACGCCAGACAGTCTTGTGGCAGCAGTCAGGGGAGGATGCGACGCGGTCTACCTCGCAGGCAAGAGCTTCGGGGCCCGCGCATTCGCAGGCAATTTCAGCGACGGGGAGCTGGAAGGGGCGATAGCGTATGCCCATGACAACGGTGTCAAGGTCCATGTGACGGTCAACACGCTCATCAAGAACTCCGAGATGGACGAGGCGGTATCATTCGTCCGGTTCCTGAAGGACATCGATGCCGATGCGATCATCATACAGGACCTGGGGCTCCTGAAGAACCTCACGAGCGTGGACATCGCCAAGCATGCCTCCACGCAGATGCAGATCCATTCCCTAGAAGGGATAGAGTGGTGCGCCGAGAACGGCCTGGACAGGGTGGTGCTCGCAAGGGAGCTGACCATGGATGAGCTGTCCAAGATAGTCCCCGAATCCCCGATCGAGACCGAGGTGTTCATCCAGGGGGCCCTGTGCTATTGCATGTCCGGCGGGTGCCTCCTGTCAAGCTTCATCGGCGGCCGCAGCGGCAACAGAGGATCGTGCGCCCAGCCCTGCAGGAAGCGCTATGTCCGCGACGGCGACCAGGGGTACTTCATGAGCTGCGCGGACATCTACGGGATGGATTTCCTGAAGGATCTGTCCGATCTCGGGGTCACGTCCCTGAAGATAGAGGGCCGCATGAGGTCCCCGCCCTACACATACCTCGCCTCCAAGGCCTACTCCATGGCGATGAGGGGGGAGTCCGGGAAGGAGTTCGACGAGACGCTGGAGCTCCTCAGGACCGTATTCAACAGAGGCACCTGCCAGGGTTATCTGGGCGGTGTGGTATCCCCGGTCCAGTCGCTATATCCGGACAACAGGGGATTCTTCATAGCCGACGTCAGGGTGAAGGACAAGGCCATAGTGACGAGGTTCGAGGAGCCTGTCGGGCTGAAGGACGGGCTGTCCATATTCAAAGGGGACGAGAAGGTAGGCGGGTTCAAGGTCATGGACCTGGATCCAATCCACATACCGTTCAAGATCCCGGACGGGGAGTATCAGATCTACCGTACGTACGACCCGCGCATAGATGTCATCAAGAACGACCTCGGGACGACGCCCAGATTCAGAGGGTCCACCGCCAGGCCCGAGGCCCACGTCAGGTTTGAGAAGCAGCCTCCGAGGGATATCAGGCCGGAGCTGTCCTTCTATGTCAGCTCCATCAAGAATCTGGAGGCCGCCCTGCCGTACGCCGACAGGATCTACTTCGACAACATGTCCAAGCTGGACGAGGCCTTCGAGGCCGCAGGCGACACGGAATGCGTGGCGCTCCTCCCTAGGTTCGACGCCCTTGACGAGGCCGTCGTCACGGACCGTCCGGTCATGGTCAACAACGTGGGCCAGTACAGGGCCTGCAGAAAGGCTCCGAGGATCTACGGCAGCAACATACTGAACATGTTCAACTCGGCGTTCCCGCTGGGCCTCTACCAGACCACGCTGTCCGTCGAGCTCTCCAGGAACGAGGTCTCCAACCTGATGGCGTTCTACCCGGGAAGGGCCGAGGTCATGGCGTTCGGCAGGACCGAGCTCATGTACACCAGGGATCCAGGGGCGGAGAGCGGGTCGCTCACCGACGAGACCGGAGCATCGTTCCCCGTCTACAAGGACAGCAGGGGATTCTCCCACATACTGAACTCCGTGGACCTGGACCTCACGGACCTGATCCCGGAGCTGGCCAGGTCCGGGGTATCTTCCATCGGGCTGGACCTTAGGAAGAGGCCCTCGTCGCTGGTGAAGGCGGTGGGAGAGGTCTGCACCGTTCCGGATGACAGGAAGAGGGCGAAGCTCAAGGAGATGTGCGGCGGGACCACCACCCGCGGCCTCTACGCTCGCAAAGTCTGACCGTGAGTACCGCCGACAGGTCCCCGAGGGACGATCCCCTGTGGGTAGATCCGGCGTCTCGTGAGAAGGAGTAGGTCCTGGGAGCGATGATGATGGCCGAAGGCCGCAGAACGCCGGAACCATCATACTCCCTGTCCGTTGCGAGCGGGGACACCCGCAGAAATGGCCCGGGCCCCTCCGGGGATCCAGGAAATCCTCCGATCTTCATTTTCCGCAACGAAACCGCATCAGCTGTCCTTTTATCCTCTTCCCAAGAAGAGCAACCATGATCGAAGACGCTCGCGGCGACATGGGATTCATGGAGGCAATAGTCTCTCTGATGGCCGTGACCATCGTGATCGGGCTTTACCTGGCGTTCGTGGCCACCTCCGCAGCTGCCGCATACGATCCCATGGAGAGGTTCGACATCGACTCGCTGGATGTGGATATCTCCGACGGGGTGTCCATCGACGTGTCGTATCTCTACGCATGTATCGCGGCGAACGACATAGCGGGCATCTCTGTCACCGTGACCGTTCCCGGATTCCTCGAGGATGTGGCGGAATTCCGCGTTGGGAATGTAGCCGGACTGGAGCACTCCAGGACCTTCCTCCGCGTCCTTCCCTTCGACAACGGACGGAACATACCTGTGGTCGTGGAGGTGGTATCATTCGTGCGAGCAGGAAGGGATTCACAGCGTTCGTGGACGCCATGCTCTTCCTGGTCATAGTGATGGCCGCCATCTCGGTCACGGTGGCCTACCATGCCGCGGATACGGACATCGGTCCGGATCCGGACGTGTTCCTGAAGGAGATCTCCGTGATGGAGATGAGGCTGTCCGACCTGACCGAGATGGATGACGATTCGCTCGGATACCTCTCGGACCTTATGGCGTACTCCGTGACCCACGACTGCGGCGTGCAGGAGTATCTGGAAGGTCTCCTGGGAGCGCTCTTCGGCGAGGGAAGGTTCCTTTTGGAATACTCCTATGGGGGCCATACCGTGACCATAGGGGAGGACCGCGGATATTTCAGGTCCGAGAGTTCGAGGTCCATCGCGGTCTCGGTAGGCGGCTATATGGATGCCAGGCTCCGTGTGGTCCGATGACCTCAACCTTTCGTTCCCTCTATCTTGACCTGTATTCCGAATCCCTTCGCCACTTACAACAACGGCCGTCCAATCTGAACCTTTTTTATCCAATGCGATGGATGACGGGTGCATGTTCGCTGAGCTTCCGGACGTCAAGATGTACTATGAGGAGGAGGGAACCGGGGACCCGGTCATCCTCATCGCAGGGATAGGTGCCAACCACCGTTTCTGGAAGGGCATGGTCCCATTGCTGAAGGGATTCAGGGTGATCACCCTGGACAACCGCGGTGTGGGCCAGACCGAGTACAAAGGGGATATCCAGATCGACATCATGGCAGACGACATCATCCATCTGATGGATTATCTGCGCATATACAGGGCCCACATAGTGGGCTGGTCCATGGGATCCCAGATCGCTCAGTCCCTCGCTATCAGGTACAGCGAAAGGCTCCAGACGCTGACGCTGGTGTCATCGTATCAGTTCAGGCCCCACAGGTCCGCCTATTTCATGTACAGCATGACCAAGGCCGCCATCGAGGGCAAATGCACAATGGATGAGGTGAACCTTCTTCTCAACTCGTTCTGTTTCCCCGAGAGCACCTTCGATTCTCTGAGCAAGAAGGGTGTCGTCATGCCCGTTCCGAAGCATCCGGAGGATCCCGCGGAGGTCTACAAGCAGATGATCTCCATGGATAGGTTCGACTCCACCGAGAAGACCAAGGACATCAAGGTCCCGTCCCTCGTGGTCCATGGGGGCATGGATATCATGGTGGAGCCCATCAAGGGCAGGGCCATCGGGATGTCGATCCCGGGCTGCCGCTACATAGAGCTTCCCGGCGAGGGCCATACTATCGCACCGGATCTTTATGCGGATGCGCTCAGGAAGCATCTTTCCGACCACAAGATGTGAGGGGGCCATTCACAATCGGCCCGGCGCTCTATCGGGCCATTCGAATAGGATGTTCATCGATTGTGCAGCGGGAGCTTTAGGGGACCTTGTGCATCCGTTCATAGGTCATTACTGAGAAGGCCCAGATAGTTCTCTCGAAAGTATGGGTCCCGTTCGGAATTCAGCCTTTGCAATTACCCCGATTGGTGCTGGACGGTTTTCCATACATCGAACGCCGTATGATTTTGTGGCGGGGATGGACGTACATGCGCTATAGCGAACCACACAAATTTCCACGAACAATGCACAAATCCATTTTTGTGACCGTCCAGAGGCCATGGGGATCCAGTCGACCTCCAGGACGGCCGAGTTGGTGTTTATCACTTCTCCCTTGCGGATACCATAACGAGCAAAGCGATGATCACAGCGAACACAGCACCGATGACGATGGCATCCATGAACGAAGTTCCTTGTTCGCCTGTCCTTCGCTCACAGGATTAAGAAAGGAATGGCCCGTTGCCGGGCCGGTTTCCATCAGTTCTCGGTCCCGAGCCTGATGCAGAGCCTGTTCTTGTCCAGGAGGTCCATCTTCCTAGCCGGGATGGTCTTCTGGAGACCCTTGTCCAGGTTATCCGGCGAGCAGAACTCGGTCTCCTTGAACAGCTTTCCGAGGATGACCATGTTTGCGGCGCCCTTGATCCCGGCCTTCTCGGCGATCTCCGATGCGGGGATGTAGATGGTCTTTACGTCGTCGCGGGCCACCTTCTTGGTGATGATCGAGCTGTCGACGATGATCAGACCTCCGGGAACGACATCGTTCTCGAACTTCTCCAACGAGGGGAGGTTCATGGCGACGAGGACGTCGGGGTTGGTGACCAGGGGCGATCCGATCTTGTTGTCGGAGAGGCACACGCTGCAGTTGGCGGTCCCACCGCGCATCTCTGGTCCGTACGAGGGGAGCCAAGAGACCTCCTTCTCCTCCATCAGGCCCGCGTATGCGATGACCTTCCCGGTGAAGAGGATCCCCTGTCCGCCGAATCCGGCAAGGAGGATGTTGAGGTCCTTCATTGCTCTTCCTCCCCGACATCTTTGTAGACTCCGAGCGGATAGTACGGGAGCATGTTGTCCCTGAGCCACTGGAGGGCATCCGCGGGGGACATACCCCAGTTGGTGGGGCAGGTGGAGACGACCTCGATGATGCAGTACCCCTTGCCTGCCATCTGATACTCGAAGGCCTTCTTGAGGGCCTTCTTGGCGGCCTTGACGTTCTTGACGGAGTCCACGGTGACACGCTGGGCCAGGGCGACGCCGTTCACCGACGAGAGCAGCTCGCAGACCCTGATGGGGTTACCGGCGACCTTCGTGTCCCTTCCGTAGGGGGTGGTCTGGGTGACCTGTCCCGGGAGCGTCGTGGGGGCCATCTGCCCTCCGGTCATGCCGTAGATGGCGTTGTTGATGAATATGGCGACGATGTTCTCCCCTCTTGCCGCGGCATGGACGGTCTCTCCCATCCCGATCGCGGCAAGGTCCCCGTCACCCTGGTACGTGAACACGACGTTGTCGGGCCTCGCCCTCTTGACGCCCGTCGCGACAGCGGGGGCGCGTCCGTGGGGTGCCTGGACCATGTCGCATCCGAAGTAGTTGTATGTGAAAACCGAGCATCCCACCGACGCGACGCCGACGGTCCTGCCCTCTATGCCGAGCTCGTCGATCACCTCGGCCACCAGCCTGTGCACGATACCGTGTGTGCATCCAGGGCAGTAGTGGAGGGGGACGTCGAGCAGCGCCTTGGGTCTCTCTCCCATTACCTTGGTCATCAGAAATCGCCTCCGTTGAGCTTCACGATCTGTTCGAGGACCTCTTTGGGTGTGGGGACGATCCCTCCCGTGCGTCCGAAGAAGCGGACGGGCTTCTTGCTCTCCACGCACATCCTGACGTCCTCCACCATCTGTCCCATGTTCATCTCCACGGAGAGGAACACCTTGGCCTTGTCCACATGCTTCTTGATGGTCTTCTCGGGGAAGGGCCACAGCGTTATGGGCCTGATCAGCCCGGCCTTGATACCCTGCTTCCTGGCCATGTCCACGGCGGAATGCGATATCCTGGAGGATGCTCCGAAGGCGACGAGGACTATCTCCGCGTCGTCCATCATATATTCCTCCGCCCGCTGCTCCGTCTCCATTATCCCTTTGTACTTCTCGAACCTGGCCACATTGAGGGCCTCGAGCTCGTTCGGGTCGATGTAGAGCGAGTTGACCACGTTGTGGGGCCTCTTGCCCTGGTGTCCCTTGGCGGCCCAGTCCTTGCAGTCAGTAGGCTCCTTGGGCTCGGGGAGCACCACGGGCTCCATCATCTGTCCCAGAAGGCCGTCCGACAGGATCATGGTGGGCATCCTATACTTGTCCCCGAGGTCGAAGGCGTCGGAGATCAGGTCTACGGTCTCCTGGACCGTGGACGGTGCGAACACCAGCATATGGAAGTCCCCGTGACCGGTGGCCTTGGTGGCCTGGAAGTAATCCGACTGTGAGGGCTGTATCCCTCCGAGTCCCGGACCTCCCCTCTCGACGTTCACGATGAGGCAGGGCACATCGGATCCGGCGATGTACGAGATCCCCTCGGACATCAGGCTGATACCGGGGGACGATGTGGAGGTCATTACCCTGACCCCGGCCGCTCCGGCTCCAAGGACCATGTTGATCGATGCGACCTCGGATTCCGCCTGGAGATAGACCCCGCCGATCTTCGGCATCCTCTTGGACATGTAAGCGGCGACCTCGGTCTGAGGGGTGATAGGGTATCCGAAGAAGTGTCTGCATCCGGCCGCTATGGCGGCCTCCGCTATGGCCTCGTTACCTTTCATCAGCACCTTGTCCGACATCAGTCCACCTCCACTCTGATGGCGCAGTCGGGGCACATCACCGTGCAGGATCCGCAGCCGATGCAGGCGGACGCGTCAGTGATGTGCGCGGGGTGGTATCCCTTGCTGTTGGTGACGGAGTGGTCCAGCGCCAGGATCTTCTTCGGGCATGCGATGACGCACATCTCGCATCCCTTGCATCTGTTATTGTCAACGGTTACTTTGGGCAATTCGATTACCTGCCTTTTCCCACGGTGCCTTCACGAAGACACGCACTGGGTACATTAATGGTATTTTATTTAAGGGGTCAACTCCGACAGGTGCCGTTGTCAGCCTGATGGGCAGGCCGGTCAGGCGCGATACCTCCTCGGCGAAACTCAGCGAGTCCACGACCGTGGATTCGGTCGTCAGGCCCTTCAAGTGGGAGTTGTTGGCGATGCAGTCGGCCTTTATCCTGGCCGCACCCTCTATCTCCCGGAGTATCCGGACGGCCTCCTCTGGCTCTGTCGTCTGGGACCTGTACCTGTTGATCACGTACATCACGTCCGGGTCAGCGGCGGACAGCTGTCTGCTGTACACCCCCAGCGCTGTGGCCCCGGCGTCGTCGCCGCCCACGTCGATGATGACCCTCTCCCCCTCGGATATGGCATCCCCTATGGCCGCAGGCAGGGAGGGCGTATCGAGATTGGAATTTGCGAAGTTGGGTCCCAGGACCCTCACGCCCTCCGCTGTCAGGATGTCCGCATAGTCAGATGACCTGAAGTAGGGGTTGACCACGTCCATGTCGATGAGGGTGACGCTCTCGCCCTCCCGGGCGCAGTCCATCGCAAGGTTGATCGAGAGATTGGTCTTCCCGGTACCGTAATGGCCGCAAACGACGGTCACTCTCTTTTGCAGAAAGCGCATGTACCAGCAATATTCGAAGCCATATTTTAATCAAAATGTACGAACGAAAGTTTTATTATATAATCAGGATACAGACGCACGAGGCAATATTATGGCCGATACGAACAAGGTAGGAAAGAGAATCCGCAAGTACAGAGAACAAATGGGGCTCTCCCAGGAAGAGCTTGCCATTAACTCTGGGCTTAGACTGGATTCCATCAAGGAGTACGAAGAAGGTATAGCATATCCTCCTATCGGTTCTTTGATTAGGCTATCTCGCTCCCTCGGTCAGAGGGTCGGTACGTTCACCGACGATCAGTTCAATCCCGACCCCATAGTCGTCAGGTTCAATGAGAGGATGTCCGAATCCTCGTCCCACGGGGACAAAGGGGATTACCAGTACTTCCCGCTCGGGAAGGGAAAGACCGACAGGCACATGGAGCCCATGTTCATCCGTGTCGGTGTGGAGGATACCCCTGAGCTCAGCACCCATGAGGGCGAGGAGTTCATCGTCGTGGTGTCCGGGAAGATCCTCTTCATCTACGGGAAGGAGAAGAAGATCCTCGAGCCGGGCGACAGCGCCTACTACAATTCAGTCGTCCCCCATTACGTGGGGGCAATAGACGGGCCCGCGGAGATATACGCGGTGCTCTACACGCCGCTCTGAGGTGATTCCGTGGTCTGCGTTCCCAGAAAGAACATCACCAGCGACGAGAGGTTAGGGGACCTCCTCGACAAGTGCATAAGGGAGCACCCCGACAATGACGCCATAGTCTATGTGGACAGGGATCTCCGCCTCTCGTGGACCCAGTGGGGCCTGGAGGTCGACCGTGTCGCGAAAGGGCTCATGGCCATGGGCGTCGAGAAGGGCATGAAGGTCGCAGTATGGGCCACCAATGTCCCGGACTGGATCACCCTTATGTTCGCCACTGCGAAGATCGGCGCGATCCTCCTCACGATCAACACCAACTACCAGTCGGCCGAGCTCGACTACGTGCTCAAGCAGTCCGACATGGACGTCCTGTTCCTCATCGACGGGGTCAGGGAGACCGACTACGTGGAAACGGTCTACGGGCTCATCCCCGAGCTCAAGACCATGCCCAGGGAGAACTTCCACAGCGACACCTATCCGTACCTCAAGAAAGTGGTGTTCCTTGGGCCGGTGAAGCACCGCGGCATGTACTCCATGAGCGAGGTCAAGTCGCTGGCCGTCACCGTCAGCGAGCAGGATTACAAGAAGAGGAAGGATTCCGTGGACGTCCACGACGTCACCATGATGCAGTACACATCGGGTACCACGGGATTCCCCAAGGGTGTGATGCTCACTCATTTCAACATCGCGAACGATGGTTATTGGCTCGGGGCCAACATGAACTACGGCCCGACGGACCGTCTGTGCATCAACGTCCCGCTCTTCCACTGCTTCGGATGCGTGCTCGGCGTGATGGCCTGCATCAACCACTGCGTGACCATGTGCTTCTGCGAGGTCTTCGACCCCATCAAGGTCATGACGACCATCGAGGAGGAGAAGTGCACCTCCGTGTACGGCGTCCCGACGATGTTCATCAACATCCTCAACCACAAGCTGTTCAACAAGTTCGACTTCTCGTCCCTCAGGACCGGGATCATGGCGGGTTCGCCCTGCCCCATATCGGCCATGCAGGAAGTGGTCGACAAGATGAACATGAAGGAGATCACGATCGTCTACGGCCTCACCGAGGCCTCGCCCGGCATGACGCAGACCACCTATGACGAGCCCTCCCTGGAGAAGAAGTGCTCCTCCGTCGGAAAGAAGCTCCAGGGTATCGACACGGTCATCCTGGACCCGGAGACCTACGAGCCCTGTCCGGACGGCGTGATCGGCGAGTTCTGCTGCAAAGGGTACAATGTGATGAAGGGCTACTACAAGATGCCCGAGGAGACCGCCAAGGTCATCGACAAGAACGGATACCTCCACTCGGGGGATCTCGGATACAGGGACTCGGACGGCTACTTCTACGTCACAGGCAGGATCAAGGACATGATCATCCGCGGAGGGGAGAACATCTACCCGAAGGAGGTGGAGGACTTCCTATACAAGTGTCCCGGCGTCAAGGACGTCCAGGTCGTCGGAGTCCCCAGCCAGAAGTACGGGGAGCAGCCCGGGGCGTTCATAGTCAAGCATCCCGGCTACGATGACATGACCGAACAGGACGTCATGGACTTCTGCCGCGGGAAGATCGCCTGGTACAAGTCGCCCAAGTACGTCGCATTCGTCGACGACTTCCCGATGAATGCCGCAGGCAAGATACTGAAGTACGAGCTCAGGGAGATGGCGCACAAGCTGTGGCCCGACGCATGAGGTGATTCAGATGGAACCGATAATAGCAGAGGTAGCAGAGCGTGTGAAGGCCCTCCGCGAGATGTGCGATATCTCGGTGGAGGAGATGGCAGCGGTCGTCGGTAAGACCCCTGAGGAATACAGGGTCTACGAGTCCGGGGATATGGACTTCTCTTTCACGTTCCTGTACAAGGTTGCAGAGAGATGCGGCGTCGACATGGTCGAGCTCCTGACCGGTGAGAACCCTCATCTCGGGGAGTGCACATTCGTCAAGAACGGCAGGGGCCTCCCCATGAAGAGGCGCAAGGGATTCGAATACCAGCACCTGGGATACACTTTGAACCACAGGCTCTCGGAGACGTTCGTCGTGATCGCTCCGTACATCGAGGGGGACAATGACGAGAACGTACATCTGTCCACCCATGCGGGGAACGAGTTCGATTACGTCCTGGAAGGCACTATGAGGTTCGTGCATGCCGGTCACTTCTACGACCTGGAGCCCGGCGATTCGGTCTACTACAACAGCGGGCTGCCCCACGGCATGTACGCCACGTCGAAGACCGGATGCAAGTTCATAGCTTCCGTGATGAAGGGTGGGGAGCAATGAGGAACATCAACCTGAGGTATGTCGATGAGACATACGGGGACGACGGGATCCTCCAGCATGTGGGCTACCACTACCCGGACAACTACAATTTCGGATACGATGTCGTGGACGACATAGCGGTCAACGAGCCCGACCGCCTCGCCATGGTCTGGTGCAACCCCGCCGGCGAGGAGAGGAGGTACACATTCGCGGACATCAAGAGGCTGTCCGACAAGACCGCCAACTACTTCCTGTCACTCGGGATAAAGAAAGGTGACATGGTCATGGTCATACTGAAACGCCACTACCAGTTCTGGTATGTGTCCGTGGCCCTGCACAAGATCGGGGCCGTCATGGTCCCGGCGACCTTCATGCTCACCAAGGCGGACATAGAGTACCGCGTCAGGTCGGCATCGATCAAGGCCACCATATGCACGGACATGAACGGCGTCTGCGACGCCGTCGACGAGGCGGAGGACATTCCCACGCTCGAGATCAAGATGATCGTCAACGGCAAGAGGGACGGATGGCTCCAGTTCGATGAGGGGATGGAAGCATCCCCGGAGAAGCTGGACAGGATACAGACGAAGGTCTCCGAACCCATGCTCATGTACTTCTCTTCAGGGACCTCCGGGTACCCCAAGATGGTCCTCCACGACCATCTGTACAGTCTCGGCCACCTTTCCACCGCCAAATACTGGCAGAACGTCGACCCCGAAGGGATACATCTCACCATCGCCGACACCGGCTGGGGCAAAGCGGTCTGGGGCAAGCTGTACGGACAGTGGCTCATGGAGGCCGCCGTCTTCGTCTACGACTACGACAAGTTCGATCCGCACGAGATAATGGACATCATCGAGAGGCACAGGATAACCACCCTCTGCTGTCCCCCCACGATGTTCAGGATGTTCATCAATGCAGGGCTGGAGGGCCACGACCTTTCCTCCCTGAAGTACTGCTGCATAGCCGGGGAGGCGCTGAATCCGGATGTGTTCTACAGCTGGCAGAAGGCCACCGGCATCAAGTTGATGGAGGGGTTCGGGCAGACCGAGACCACCTGCACCATCTGCAACATACGCGGTATGGAGCCGAAGCCCAGCTCCATGGGCAAGCCGTCCCCGCAGTACAAGGTCAAGATCATCGACCAGGACGGCAGCGAGTGCCCCAACGGTCAGACCGGGGAGATCGTCATCTCTTGCGATCCCAGGCCCCCAGGGCTCATGGTGGAGTATTACCGCGACGAGGAGAAGACCAAGAAGGTCATGCACGACGGCTGGTTCCACACAGGCGACGTCGCCTGGAGGGATGAGGACGGATACCTGTGGTACGTCGGCAGGAACGACGATGTCATCAAGTCGTCGGGATATAAGATAAGCCCGTTCGAGATAGAGTCGGTCCTCGTGACCCATCCGGCCGTGCTGGAGTGCGCCGTCACCGGTGTACCGGACCCTGTCAGGGGACAGCTGGTCAAGGCCACAGTGGTGCTCAGGCCGGGTTATGAGGGGACGGAGGAGCTCAAGAAGGAGCTCCAGAACTTCGTCAAGCACGAGACCGCACCCTACAAATACCCCAGGGCCATGGACTTTGTGTCCGAGCTGCCGAAGACGGTCAACGGCAAGATTCAGCGCTCAGTAATTAGGAAGAAGGATAGTCAATGACTGAAGAGATGATGAAGCGCACCTTCACAACCAGGACCCCCGACAAGCCGGGAGCGTTCATGCGCGCGTGCAAGGTCATCATGGATCACGGCGGGAACATCACCCGTGTCAGCTATAAGAGGGGAGGGCTCAACCTGTTCATCGAGGTGGAGGCCTCGAGGAAGCAGCTCAATGACATCGAGAAGGGTCTGAGCGAGATGTCTTACGTCGACTTCGTCCCCAAGGTGCCCACCGTGCTGGTGATGGAGATCAAGATCCCCAACTCCTCCGGGATGCTCTTTCCCGTGCTGGAGATAATCGACAGGCATGAGGTCAACATATCGTACCTCAACTCCAGGGAGGAGAACCGCGGATTCCAGAACTTCAAGATCGGGATGGAGGTCAGCGACCCCACAGTGTCGAAGGAGATCCTCGACGAGGTGTCGGAGATCTACCTGCTGAACGTCGTCTCCTACAACGGCAGCTACGACGTCCTGGACATCACGGTGGGGTACATACGTCTCGCGAACTCCATCCAGAAGCTTTTCAGCCTGGACGACGAGAAGGTGAAGGACTTCGTCTCCGAGTGTAGGGGCGTCACCAAGCTTCTCATCGACAGGGGCCAGGATCCTGCTCTAGTCTTCGACAAGGTGCGCCAGCTCGCGGATTTCATAGCCTATCACAGGGACCTCAACTTCAAGCCCAGGATCACCCAGTACGAACTGACCCCGGAGACGACGCTGCATGTCATCGAGCCTCCCTGCGGCAGCAACACCTACGTCCTGAGGAACGGCGACGACCTACTCTTCGTGGATTCCGGGATGGGCATATTCTCGGACGAGATGATAACGGAGCTCAGGGAGATGTTCCCTGCGTTCTTCAGCATGGGCAAGACCATGCTGGTCACACATGCGGACTCCGACCACTGCGGGCTCCTCTCCGTCATAGAGAATGCGGAGATCGTGGTGGACAGGAGGACCGCCGACGGGCTGTTCAACATGGCCAGGCCCACCAGCGATGCCGATGCGTACAACTACTGCTACGGGCGTCTCTGCAGGATCATCACGGATTACGTCGCTCCAGAGAGGGGCCGCATCCGTACAATCGGCGACGTTCCCGAGACCCACTCCGACTTCATCCTCTTGGATAAGATCAGGTTCGGTGACCTGGAGTTGGAGGTCTACGCCGGGCCCGGCGTCCGCACCAGGGGCCAGACGGTGATCCTCTGCAGGCAGCCTAAGATCCTGTTCACCGGGGACCTCTACTCCAACGTCAAGGATGTGATCCCGGAGAGGGCCGAGTTCAATAAGATCGCGCCCTACATGTCCGCGGATTCCGATGAGGATCTGAACAGGCTGACCGATGCCCGCAACAAGCTGGGCGAGATCATGGACTCCATAGGGAGGTCCGGCATGGTGGTCTGCGGAGGCCACGGCAACATCAAGGTTCTGAGGTGATCAAGTGTACAACGCAGCAGTTTCCGAGCGCATCCGTGCGATGCGCGACCTTTGCGGACTCTCCACGGCCGACATGGCAGAGGCCACCGGCGTCACCGAGCAGCAGTACATCAAGTATGAGAACGGCGAGGAGGATTTCACATTCACATTCCTCAGCAAGTGCGCCGACAGGTTCCAGATCGACATGGTGGAGCTGATCACCGGCGAGAATCCCCGTCTCACCGATTACATAGTCGTCCAGGACGGCATGGGGCTGCCCATCAACAGGCGCCAGGGACATGATTACTATCATCTGGCGGCATATTTCAAGGACAAGCTCGCTGAGCCCTATCTGGTGAAGGCCCCCTATTCCGAGGCGGAGCAGGACGCCCCCGTTCCAACATCCACCTACGATGGCCAGGAGCTGGTCTATGTGATCTCTGGAAGCCTGAGGTTCGCATACGACGGCCATGAGGAGAACCTCATCGCCGGGGATTCGATCTATTATGACTCGTCCAAGCCCCACGGGATGGTGGCCACTAGCAAGGACGGATGCGAGTTCCTGATGGTGTCCATGAAGGGGGGAAAGAGATGACAAGGGACATCAACCTCCGCTATGTGGACGAGACCTACGACGAGAACGGTCTCCTGAAGACCTACAAGGTCCATTATCCCGACGATTTCAATTTCGCATACGATATCGTGGACGATATCGCCATCAACGATCCCGGCAGGAGGGCGCTGATGTGGTGCGACGACAGGGGGCACGAGAGGTGCTTCACCTTCGCTGACATAAAGAGGATGTCCGACAAGACCGCCAACTACCTCTCCCAGCACGGGGTGAGGAAGGGGGACATGGTCCTGGTGGTGCTCAAGCACAACTACCAGTTCTGGTACGTCTCCATCGCGCTCCACAAGATGGGGGCCGTCCTGATCCCGGCCACGTTCATGCTGAAGAAGCATGATATCGAGTACAGGATCAACTCCGCGTCCATCAAGGCCGCCATCGTCACCTCCGACGCCCCGGTCTGGCAGGAGTTCGACATCGCCGAGGACATCCCCTCGCTGAAGTTCAAGTGCATGACCAACTCCCAATACAATGGCCCCTGTCCCCCCGGATGGGACGATTTCGACGCCGGCGTCGAGGCTGCTTCAGAGGAGTGGACCCGCGTCCCCACGCATGTCAGGGACATGATGCTCATCTACTTCACGTCGGGCACGTCCGGCAACCCCAAGATGGCAGTCCACGACCATTCGTACCCTATAGGCCATATCCTGACCGCCAAGCATTGGCACTGCGTCGTACCTGACGGGCTCCACTGGACGGTCGCGGAGACCGGCTGGGCGAAGAACGCCTGGGGGAAGCTTTACGGCCAATGGATCATGGAGGCGGGACTCTTCGTCTACGAGCACAACAAGTTCGATCCGGTGGCCGTGATGAATCTCATCGAGAAGTACAGGATCACCACCTTCTGCTGTCCTCCGACCATGTTCAGGATGTACTGCAATGCTGGTCTGGAAGGTCACGACCTCTCATCCCTCACCAACACGAACATCGCCGGTGAGGCCCTGAACTCCGACACCTTCGAGAAGTGGTATGCGGCCACCGGTCTGAAGCTCATGGAGGGATTCGGTCAGTCCGAGACCACAGTTCTGGTCGGCAATCTCAGGGGCATGACGCCCAAGCCCGGCTCCATGGGGAAGCCCTCTCCGCAGTACAGGGTGGACATAGTCGACGAGAACGGCAAGCCCTGCCCGCCCAGCGTGGTCGGGGAGATCGTCATAGGTATCGACCCCCATCCGGCCGGCATATTCGTCGGGTACCTCCACGACAGGCAGAAGACCAGGGCCACGCTGTTCGGCGGATTCCATCACACCGGGGACCTCGCCTGGAAGGACGAGGACGGATACTTCTGGTATGTGGGCAGGAACGATGATGTCATCAAGTCCTCGGGATACAGGATCAGTCCGTTCGAGATCGAGTCCGTGCTTCTCACGCATCCCTGCTGTCTCGAGTGTGCTGTCACCGCGGTTCCGGATTCAGTGAGAGGACAGATCGTCAAGGCCACCATAGTCCTGAGGGACGGATTCGAAGGGACCGACGAGCTCAAGAAGGAGCTTCAGACCTATGTGAAGAACGAGACCGCGCCTTACAAGTATCCGAGGGCGGTGGAATTCGTGAAGGAGCTTCCCAAATCCATAAGCGGTAAGATCAAGCGTGTCGACATCCGCAACAAGGACAAGGAGCTGGCGAGCCGCAATCAGTGAGCTTCCGGAAAGACCACGTCCTTCCTGCGCTCCTTAATCTTGGATGAGATGGTCCTGCGTATCACCTTTGTGCAGGGCCATCTGGCATCCATGTATGAGATAAGCGTCATTATATCGATATCCGGGTTCGTGAGGGCCAGGTACACCCTGGACATGAACATGGACACGGCATAGGGGAAGTCGTCGCAGATCTGGGGGCGGTCCTTCCAGATCGTGCATCTCTTGTCATCCCCGAGGAACGGGCAGGGTCCGTCATTCTGTTTGTTGATGAGGTTCCTGCCGTCAGGCATTTCCACGATGTAGGTCCTGCGGAACATGAACGGGGTCATCCCGGCCGCTCCAGCGACCCTGTCGATCTCCTCGGGAAGGACGACTATGTTGGGTTGATGGCAGCATCTTCCACACATGGCGCACGGGAACTCGTCCTTGTAGGAGAGACAGATGTCGTAAGCGATGTCGAGGTTGTGCTCCATTTCGGGAGTTATCTCGTCCAGCCCCTCCAGGATGTACTTCCCGCGATAGATCGCCATGTGATCACACGAGCGTGGAGAATCCGTAGATGAAGTCGATGACGCTGAGGATCAGTCCGATCGCGCTGCAGGCCATCAGTGCGTTCTTGTTCTTTGAGCCCATCACCCTCGAATAGTTGAAGGAATAGCCTCCGATGACCAGCCCGATCGCACCGAGTATGGTGGCGGCGATGCCCATGGTCCCGAGGACGACAGGCACCAATCCGGCGGCGCCGAAGACCAGCGCGAGTATGGAGAATATGCCGCGGTTGACCTTCATCTCGGGGATGTAGGTCTCGTCCAGCTTCCAATCGCATTTCTCGCAGAATATGGCGTCTTCTTTGTTATCGAATCCGCACTTCGAGCATTTCATATGCGGGATGACACACTGCACCTTTATTATCTTTTCAGGAGGACCTCGGCCCTGGATCTAAGGGTCCCGAAGCGCGTCCTTTCCTCCTTCAGCTACGACGACACGACCTCGAATCCCTCGAAGGCCTTCTCGATGGTCTCCGGATAGTAGAAACGGTAGAATATCTCCGAATCGGCGCGTTTGGACGAGCGCATATCGCGCTCGGTGAAGCTGCGCACGAACACGTATCCGTTACCCTTTAGCACGCGTCCGATCTCCCCCACGGTCCGGGACAGCTCCGTATCATCCAGGTGCTCCAGCACATGGACTGCCGTGACGTAGTCGAAGGACCTGTCCCCGAACGGGAGCTCGCAGACCGAGGACTTGACGAAATTGGAGTCCTTGAAGGTCCTCCGGCAGTAATCTATGGCGACGGATGAGAAATCCACCCCGGTCGCATGGTATCCTCCCAGGAGGAGGGTCTGCACGGTCTTCCCGTTCCCGCATCCCAGGTCCAGGGCCTCGCCGGAATTGGGCAGGGGGATCACAGTGTTCCCTCTCCAAGCGACGGAGTTGCCGGAATACAGCCTGTCCCACACCTCTTCCTGGTTCATCTCCTGTAGGCCCCGTCAACAGCTTTGAGCCATTCGTAGAAAAGTTCCACTGCCTTCTCGGAAAGCTTGACGAAGGTGTCAGTAGGTCCCTTCATCATCCTGTTGGGGCGCATGGATATCCTAAGATCGTCCATCTCGAACACCATCGACCTGTCGGCCTCGGAGTTGTTGTGCGTGACGAGGTTCCTCATGATGAACACGGAGTCCCAATCCTTCTGCTGCTTCTCCGTGACCAGTCCTCTCCTCGCGGATGCGTAGATGATGTATCTGAGGTAGAGGTAGCTGCTCTCCTTCAGTGCCTCCTCCTTTATGTCATTCATCCAGTATGCGGGGATGCAGTCCTTGGCGGCCTTCTCGATAGATGACATGGTGTCTATGAACAGCCCTCTGGTGACTATCATAGTCCTCTCGGTCTCCTGCGACTCGTCATCTCCGTCCAGGAAGGGCCTCGCGGACTTACCTAGCAGCACGAGGATCTCCCTGGTGAGGATCCCGCGGTTGTAGATGTTGTAGAAGCACATGGACCGGAAGTCGTTCGGCCTGTTGGCGAAATGGGTCTCCACATCCGTTATCATGGACTCGACACCCTCTATGAAGACATCCAGTTCCTCGGTTACGCTGTTCACGATGGGATGTACCTCGTACGCATTGATATCGTTAACCCCGTTCGTCCCGGATGATATTAAGCAGACACCTTTATTTAATCTGTAACCGCTCTCAGACCTGCCTTTCTAAGGATGGATAGGAATGACTTCGAAGGTGGACCTGTACGACAAGAAGTACTACATAAACAGGGAGCTCTCATGGCTCGAGTTCAACCAGAGGTGCCTGGACGAGGCCAACAACAGCGACAACCCGCTTCTGGAGAGGGTCAAGTTCCTTGCGATATGCTACAACAACCTGAACGAGTTCCTGATGATCCGCATGCCGGGGCTCCTCAGCAACATCCCGTCCATCGCGCAGAGCGCGCCGGACTACATAATCAACGATAAGATCATCGGGATGGTGTCCGCCAGGATGGATAAGCTGTATGCCGACTACGAGATCTGCTGGAGGAATCTCAGGAAGCTCCTCGCGAAGGAGAAGATATTCATCCGCAAGGTGGAGGAGCTCAGCAAGGATCAGCTGTCCGATGTCAGGAGGTACTACAAGGAGAGGGTCCACATGTTGCTGACCCCTCTTGCCCTGGACATCTCCCATCCGTTCCCGTTCATATCCAACAACTCCCTGAACGTGGCCTTCAGGCTGAAAGGGGATTCCAACGGCGTGGTGTATGCTAGGGTCAAGGTCCCGGACACACTGGACAGGTTCGTGCGCATAGGCGGAGGCAAGTCCAAGGCGGAGTACGTCCTGATAGAGGACATCATCATGGATTCCGCACATCTCCTGTTCCCGGGGATGACCATCCTCGGATCCTATTCCTTCTGCATTATCCGGAACGCCGATGTGCAGATCACCATCGACGAGGCATGCGACCTCATGGATGCGGTAGAGGAGAGCATAAACGGGAGGGACATGGGATACCCCGTCGCTATGATCGTGGATTCCGCCATGCCCAAGAACATGCTCGCGAAGTTCCTCAAGAACCTCAACCTCACCGAGGAGCAGGTAATAGCCACTTCGGACGCCCTGGCGCTCTCCAGCCTCTGGCAGCTGTATGCCCTGGACCGTCCTGCGATGAAGGAGAAGCCGCTGATACAGACAACTCCCGCCGACCTCCAGGAGGATGGGGACATATTCGAGTGGATCAAGAAGCGGGACAGGATCCTGTACCATCCCTACGAGACATTCGCCAACATCGTCAGGTTCATGAAGCAGTCGGCCGTCGACCCCAATGTCCAGAGCATTAAGATCTGCCTGTACAGGCTCGGGTCGGACTCATCGATTTTCGATGCCTTGAAGGCAGCGAGGATGAACGGGAAGAGCGTCTCTGTTCTGATGGAGCTCCGTGCCAAGTTCGATGAGGACCGCAACATCAGGTGGGCCAAGGACCTGGAGGCCATCGGCGTCCATGTCGTGTACGGCCCGGTGAACCTGAAGGTCCATTCCAAGCTGCTGCAGGTCGTGAGATTGGAAGGTTCGCAGCTCGTGACCTACACGCATCTCAGTTCCGGTAACTACAACGTCAGCACCGCCAAGCAGTATTGCGACATATCGTTCCTCACGGTCAACAAGGAGCTCGGCGAGGACGTATCCGAATTGTTCAACGCCCTGACCGGATATTACGGGCAGAGGAAGTACAAGTACCTCCTGGTTGCACCCGCTACCCTGAAGAAGGCGCTGATCAAGAAGATAGATAACGAGATCAAGATACATGAGACCAGCGGAAACGGTCACATAATCATGAAGGCGAACGGTCTCATCGACCAGGATATAATCGCCTCGTTGTACAGAGCATCGAACGCCGGTGTCAAGGTGGACCTGAACATCAGAGGCCTGTGCTGCCTCCGTCCCGGCATCCCTGAGGTGTCCAAGAACATCCGCGTCATCAGCATAGTGGACAGATTCCTGGAGCATTCCAGGATCTACTACTTCGCCAACAACGGCAATCCGGAGATGTACATGGGCTCGTCCGACATGATGCCCAGGAACCTTCTGGCCAGGATAGAGGTACTGTTCCCCGTTCTGGACAAGCAGCTTATGAACTCTATCAAGGATAACATCCTGGACATCCATTTCGCGGACAACGTCAAGGCGAAGGAACTGAAGGAGGACGGCACGTACGTCCCTGTGAAGAAGGAAGGGAAGGCTTTGCGCTCCCAGCAGTGGTTCATCGAGCACAACGGTTGCTGGCAGCTGAAGTGAGAAGGATATGGTAAGGGCGGGTTCCACCCGCCCCCTATCAATCGTCCAGTTCCTTCTTGAGGGTATCGACGATCGTTTGCAGGACCTTGATTCTGCCGTATTTCTTATCGTTGTTCTCTATGACGATCCAGGGTGCGAAGGACGTGTTCGTCTGCTGCATCATGCTGTCCACGTACTTCTCGTAGGTGTCCCATTTTTCCCTGTTGCGCCAGTCCTCGTCTGTCAGTTTCCACTGCTTTAGAGGGTTGGCCGCGCGATCGTTGAAACGCTGGAGCTGCACGTCGCTGGTGATGTCTATCCAGAACTTCAGCACTATGATGCCCGAATACTCCATGGCGGCCTCGAATAGGTTGATCTCCCCTGCGGCGCGAGAATATTCGTCCTCGGAGCAGAACCCCTCTATAGGTTCGACCATCATCCTTCCGTACCAGCTCCTGTCGAAGATGACGATGTGCCCGGGTGAGGGGACGTTCTTGGCGAACCTCCACAGATGGGTATGGGATTTCTCCTCGTCGTTGGGCGCCGACACAGGATATGCATGGTATCCGCGAGGGTTCAGCGACTGCGTCAGCCTCTTGATTATCCCGCCTTTCCCCGCGGCATCCCATCCTTCGAACACAAGGGCCATAGACCTATCGGTGCCCGCGAGCTTTATCTGAAGCTCGGCGAGCTTCCTTTGGAGCTTGTCCAGCTTCTTGTTGTACTCGTCCTTGCTGAGACTCTTGGAGAAGTCCCTGCCGGACCTGGCGTTCGGATAGACCTCCAGGATCTCGAACGTCTCGGGGACCCTGGGGGCCCGGAGGATATTGGTGAACCTCATGATGAGCATATCGGCAATGTTCTCGATGGTCTTCTTGAAGTCCCCGACCTCTATGATGTCCCACGGACCGTATTTGGAATTCGTGTGTTCTATCATGGACGAGATCCTCTCCTTGGAGACGGAGAAGTCCTCGATATCCACGTCGTCGGTGAATGCCGTGCTCTCCCCGTCCAATTCGACAGGGTAGGATTTCTTGTTCTTCTTGAGAGCGGACTCCTCAATGTTGAGGTAGAACTTCACCACGTTGACACCGTTGTTGTACAGGTATCTCTCGAACTCGTTGGTGAAGTTGATGTACGTGGACATGCGGCGCTCATCATCGCACAGCTGTCCGCTGTACCATCCCCTGTCGAAGAAGGAGATCCTTCCTTTGGGGGCGATGTGCGTCACGCAATACTTAATCCAATGCCCAGGGTAGTTGCTGATGCTGTTGTAGGAGATGTTCCTTGGCTCGAAGACCGCGATGATCTGGTTGACGATATGGGACATCGCCATTCCGCCCGATCCTTCGAACAGGACCACGGTGGCCATATTCTTTTCGAACATCTGGTGCTGTATCTGCGTCAGCGTGTTCACCTTGTCTTTGCTGAGAGGGACGTCCATATCTTCGAATGATGATGCATCTATATAGTGGCCACCGACGTCGTAGGCCCACCTGTGTGAACGGTCGAAAGCTTCGGAATACGGTTTTTTACGATATTCGAATGCTCCTACAATCATTTGGCGTGACCATGATAGCTTAAATAAGAGTGCAAATGTGTCAATCATCCAACAGAGAGGCTGGAATGATATGTTCTGGAACCCAAAAATCGAATGTATGCCAGTTGAGGACCTGAAGAAGCTCCAGTACGAGGAGCTGAAGGCCCTCGTCACAAAGCTGTACGAGTCCAATCAGTTCTATCACGAGAGAATGGAAGCCCACGGTGTGAAGCCCGAGGACATAACCTGCCTCGAGGACATATCCAAGCTACCGTTCATGTACAAGCAGGACCTTCGCGACTGCTATCCTACCAAGATGTTCACCGTCCCTAACAGCCAGGTCGTCAGATACCATGTATCGTCCGGTACTACCGGAAAGCCGACCCTTGTGGGATACACGGAGAACGACCTGGGCTACTGGACGGAGGCCCTGGCCAGATCACTGACCTCTGCCGGGGTGGGCCCTGACGATGTTCTGCAGGTATGTTATGGCTACGGGTTGTTCACCGGAGGCCTGGGCCTTCATTACGGCGGCGAGAAGGTAGGTGCCACGGTCCTCCCCGCAAGCACCGGGAACTCCGAGAGGCAGATCGAGCTCATGATCGATCTGGATGTGACCGCCATCGCCTGCACGCCGTCCTACTTCATCCATCTGATGGGAGTCGCCAAGAAGATGGGTGTCGACTTTAGGAGGGACACCAAGCTAAGGGTCGCGTTCCTGGGCGCCGAGCCTTGGTCCGAGGCCATGAAGAAGAAGATCGAGGATGAGACCGGCATCGAGACGTTCGATATCTACGGCACCTCCGAGCAGGCTGGCCCGATGTTCACCGACTGTCCCTGCCACAACGGCATACACATAGCGGCCGACATCATGTACGTAGAGGTAATCGACCCGGAGACCGAGGAGATCCTCCCTCCCGGGGAGAGGGGCGAGCTGGTGGTCACGATGCTGAAGAAGGAGGCATTCCCGCTGGTGAGGTACCGTATCAAGGACATGACCCATATAATCACCGAGCCCTGCGCATGCGGAAGGACCTCGCCCAGGATAGCCAGGATCACCGGCAGGTCCGATGATATGCTGATCATCCGCGGTATCAACGTCTTCCCGTCGCAGATCGAGTACACCCTTCTCCAGATCCCGGAGGTCGGGGACCAGTATATGATCCATGTCACCAGGGACGGCGCCCTGGACAACATGACCGTCCAGGTGGAGATCAAGGCCGATGCCTTCAGCGACAACATGGATGAGATGCTTAGGTTGAGGTCCCACATCGAATCCACTTTAAAGAAATACCTCAATATAGCCGTCAAAGTGGAACTCAAGGCCCCCGGAGAGCTGCCCAGGTTCGAGGGCAAGGCCAAGAGGGTAATCGATAACAGGGTGATCTGATGTCGCACATAATCAAGCAGCTTTCGATATTCGTGAACAACGAGCCCGGACGTCTGGCACACATCTCCTCGGTCCTCAAGGATTGCAATATCAGCATGAGGGCCTGCAACCTCGCGGAGTCCACCGAGTTCGGGATACTCAGGACCGTCGTCGACAATCCCGACCAGGCGTTCGACGCTCTCAAGCAGAGGGGGATCATCGTCAAGAAGACCGATGTCATAGGGGTGTATCTCGAGGACACCCCCGGTGCGCTGTTCAAGACCGCGGACGCGCTCGGAAAGGCAGGTATAAACATAGAATACGGATACGCCTACTATTACAGGGACAAGGCGGTCTTCTTCATCAGGGTCGATGATCCGGAGAAGGCCGTCGAGGTCATCATCAAACAGGGCATCAGCCTGGTGTCCGATTCGGAGATCTGATCAAATGGGAAACCTGAACATCGCAGTACTGGGAGCAAAGGATTACGCTGGAAAGATAGGGAAGAAGGGCACCGTCACGGACATGACCTTCTATGAGTACAAGGACGGGCACGATTCGTTCACGCTCATAGAGCCCTCCAAGTTCCCCGAGAAGCTTTCTTCTCTGTTCTATTCGGTCGCGATGTCGGAGTTCGTCATCCTGGTGGTCGACAAGATTGACTCCTTCCTGGGGGAGACCATCGTGATGGTGGACTCACTGGGTATCGACAAAGGTTTCGTAGTCCTGCAGAACTACATACAGCCTGAGCAGCTCTCCCCGCTCCTTGCCGGCACATCCCTGGAGCATTATGAGCAGCGCGATGACGACCCCATTAAGCTGAGGGAGGAGCTCATCGGCATGGCGAAGTCGCAGGCCAAGGCCGCAGGTGCCGGGACCTGTGGCTCCTGCCCCGTGGACTCCCACTTCAACGTCAAAGGTGTCGGGACCGTCGTCCTAGGGTCGGTCATCGACGGATATTTCAAGGTCCATGACAAGATGACCGTCTTCCCTATCAGGAAAGAGGTCATCCTGAAGTCCATACAGAAGCATGACATAGACGCACAGGACGGCGTCAAGGGCGATCATGTGGGGTTGGCCCTCAGGGGCATCGAGTCCGACGACCTTGACAGAGGGTATGTGGTCACTACCGACCCCTCCGTCAAGATGACCCGCTCAGTGGCTGGTCAGGTGGCCCTGGTCAAGTTCTGGTCCTCTCCGCTGAAGGAGGGGATGGTGGTCCATATCGGCCATTGGATGCAGATGGTCCCCTGCAGGATCACCTCTGTGGACAACGGTAACGATTTCAGATCGGCGCAGGTCTCCTTCGAACTCGACGATGACATGATACACAAGCCTGGTGACAAGGCGATCATCATGTATCTGGAAGGCGGGAAGCTCAGGGTCGCGGGTTCTATAATCCTACCCTGACCCCCATTTCCGCCTTTCATTCGGACACTGGATTGGGACGCCTAGCGAAATCCAGGGGCGGTATCCCTCTGGATACCCTCCTTTCTCGTTCTCTGGATGTTCCGTCCCGTAACATCGATGTCGGAAGAGGGGCGGTCCGTCAGATTTCGGTGGTGGAAGGCAGTAGTTGCTGGACCTGTCCCCATCCTTTCCACGGCAAAATGCTATCTGGGGCGTTCCGTTCATGCCGATGTATTTGATGTTATCGTTTCACTCTCATGGAATCGTCATTCTTTTCTGAGGAAACCGTCCACTTTTTCCTTTTTTGCCAGATGTATGCTGGACACCCCTCCTCGGAACAGCTGTATTCTCTACAGACTTTTATAATCCCAATTCAGTCTTTATTTGTTTACTGAGATTATCACATCTCGCGCATCCAGCGGACCGGTTTCGGTTCCTAGCGGGGGTGCCGATGCAGTGGGTCGGGGTCACATGGCGAACTGTCCGGCTACCTCACACACCGTCGATATTGCGGATGTGCGGTCCTTAGTACATCGATCTTCAAACAGAGAGGTCATACGGATGAATGATGAACAGAAAAGAACAGTAACAAGGTTCAGGTGGCGCCCGTTTGCCATTGCATTGCTGGCGACCCTTGCACTGCTTGCATGCGTCGCAGTTACGGTCGATAGCGTAGAAACGGATGCTGCAACCCTTGAGGTTAATGTGACCGCTTATCCCATCTATGTAAGTGCATCCCCTGAGGAGGGGGGTGACGCGCTGGGTGGCGCGGTCTACTCCCTAGGTGATGATGTTACCCTGATGGCATCACCGAATGCATCATACGAGTTCGTCAACTGGACCAAGGACGGCAAAGCGGTCAGCTATAACCAGGAATACTCTTTCATAGTCTACGAAGAGACTGCTGGAGAATACGTTGCCAACTTCAAGGCAGAGACCTATAAGATAATAGTCACCAGGACCCCCATCGATTGGGGTATCGCGTACGGTAGCGGAGAGTATATTGTTGGTGAAACCGCCACGATCAGTGTGAAGCCGTCCCCTGGCTACGAGCTCGTCAACTGGACCAGGGACGGAGTCGAAGTATCCAAAGAATCATCTTTCCAATTTGTAGTCTCAGAGGACACTGCAGGGACCTATATCGCCCACCTCAGGGTAAAGCAATATACCATCAATGTCAATGTGGAAGCATCCCCTGCGGAAGGAGGTAAAGTATCAGGGGGAGGCGAATACCCTGAAAACAAGTCGGTCAAGCTAGATGCGACCCCGAACTACGGCTACGAGTTCGTCAACTGGACCAAGGACGGCAAAGCGGTCAGCACGTACCAGTCGTATGTATTCATCGCCAGTAAAGCTACCGAGGGAACATACGTCGCGAACTTCAAAGAGATCACCTACACCATCAGAGCGGAAGCTTCTCCCGAGGCAGGAGGCTCCGTGAGCGGGGGCGGGGATTACAAGCAGGGTGCAATCGCTACACTTAGCGCGAAGCCGTCCCCAGGCTACGAGTTCGTCAACTGGACCATGGGCGGCAAAGCGGTATCCCAGGATTCCAGTTTCAAGATAGTAGCGTCCCCTTCCACCGCAGGGACCTATGTCGCTAACTTCAAGGAATGCATCTATACCATCACATACGACGGTAACGGCAACACCGGCGGAGAGGCACCTGTCGATAAGAAACAGTACAGGTACGGAGATGAGGCCAAGATCTGCTATCCGGGCGACCTGTCCAAGAACGGTTATGACTTTACCGGGTGGGCGACCAACTCTGCCGGTACCGGTACGGAGTACCCAGCCGGTGCAACGATCATAGTCCAAGGCGATCTCCACCTGTATGCCTGCTGGGAACCACACATTTACCAGATCGATGTGAAGTCCGCGAGCCCATCCTCCTATGGTGATGTAAAAGGGGGCGGCAAGATCGCCGGCGGAC
>Ga0310786_10001562_pt1 | contig 36835 bp, 35 predicted proteins | sample AusTroGonzalo_MG_FD_203881 | JGI IMG/M metagenome (GOLD analysis project Ga0310786, IMG submission 203881) | Bovine rumen microbial communities from tropical cattle in Woodstock, Queensland, Australia - Gonzalo_03 (v2) (version 2) | ecosystem: Host-associated > Mammals > Digestive system >... | reverse complement strand
AATATCTATATTTGGGGGCGTCTAACAGACGATGCTTCATAGCTCAGTTGGTAGAGCCCGCGACTGTTAATCGCGTTGTCCTTGGTTCGAGTCCAAGTGAAGCAGCTTAGAACCCCGTTCGAAAGAGCGGGGTTCTTTGTATTTGCTATATTGGTAATATATGATTAAGAACCTGCTTATCGCAATTCTCGCTGCCGCTGTTTTTACGTTTGCGGCCGACCCCGTGACTGTTGAAGCCCGCCTGACCGAAATCCCGGGCAAGATGCCGAGCAACGACCTGTACAGCTATGTGTACGTTTTCAAGTACAAGGTGCAGAAGGTTGTCTCTGGCAAGCTCGACGCGAAGGAAATCCTCGTGGGTGTCTACAACCCGCTCATCGCCCGCGGCAAGGTCAAGGACAAGATGGCCGACAAGAGCAAGGGCAACGTGGGCGAGTTCAAGGCGAAGGCCAAGCACACGCTCAAGCTTGTTCCGCTCGAGGGCAACTGGGACGGCGCTGTCGAGGATGAATACTTTGACGACGAAGCCCCGCGCTACCTTGCTATCGAAGTGAACGAGTAGGTCGTGGTCTTTTCTTCGCAGATTTTCCTGTTCTATTTTTTGCCGACGTTCCTGGTCGGCTACTTTGTGCTGATGCGCGCCGGGGTGAAGCATTCCGGCCTCAATTTCTTTATCACGATTTTCAGTTACATCTTTTACGGCTGGCTCGAACCGTGGCTCGTCTTTTTGATGTTCGGTTCCACGCTCGTGGTGTACGTGAGCGGGCGGTTTATTTCTGCACCGGGCGCGAGCAAGCGCCAGCGTAACTTGGCGCTCCTTGCGGCGATTGTCGTGAACCTCGGCGCGCTCGGCTTCTTCAAGTACTACATGTTCGGCATGGGCGTTATCAACGACGTGGCGGCGAAGCTCGGTTGCGAGCCGTTCTCGGTGATGACGGTGCTGTTGCCGGTAGGCATTTCATTCTATACGTTCCAGTCCATGAGCTACGCGATTGACGTGTGGCGTGGCACTGCCCCTCCGGTCAAGGATTTCGTGACGTTCGCCTGCTACGTGGCGCTTTTCCCGCAGTTGGTTGCGGGCCCGATCGTGCGCTACAATACGGTGGCCGAAGAACTTGCGACGCGCACGCACACGCTCGAAAACTTCGTGCGCGGCATCATGTTCTTCAGTTTTGGTTTTGCCGAGAAGATTTTCCTTGCAAACCAGGTGGGCATTATTGCGGACCGCGTGTTTGCCGCCGATGCGCCGGGTGTTTTGAATACATGGTGGGGCGCCATCGCGTACATGTTCCAGATTTACTTCGACTTCTCGGCATATAGCAACATGGCGATTGGCCTCGGGCTTATGCTTGGGTTCCATTTCCCGCGCAACTTCAACGGTCCTTACCGTGCGGTGAGCATTACGGACTTCTGGAAAAAATGGCACATTTCGCTCACCAGCTGGTTCCGCGACTACCTGTACATTGCCCTCGGTGGAAATCGCGTGGGCAAGAAGCGCCTGTACTTTAATTTGTTCATGGTTATGTTCCTGAGCGGCGTGTGGCACGGCGCGAACTGGACGTTCGTTTGCTGGGGCCTGTACCATGCTGGCTTCATGATCCTGGAACGCGCGAACAACAAGAACGCTTTCTACTGGAAGGCCCCGAAGGTCGTACAGATCTTGATTACGCAGGTTATTGTGCTGTTCGGCTGGGTGTTGTTCCGCGCCGATAACATTGGCGAGGCTTGGCGCATGTGGAAGGCTATGCTCGGGCTCAACCCGGTGAGTGGCGCCGATGCCATCCTTACGGCCGAAATCTTCACGCCCACTTGCGTGGTGTTTATGGTCGTGGCCGCAGTCCTTTCGCTGTGGAAATTCCGCAGCTTTGACTGGTGCAACGGTGTGAAGCCCTGGAAGGCTGCTGTGGCGCTCGGACTCTTCGTTCTCGCGGCACTTGCCCTCTTTACGCAGAGCTACAATCCGTTCCTGTATTTCCAGTTCTAGGCCTCTTTTTGCCGGACTTTTTACTACATTGGGTAGTATGAGTGAAAACGTTCAGAATATGGATGAAATCGCCGAGGAAGTCGACGAAGAACTTCCGAAAGTGGAAAGCAGCGAGGACTTGGCCCGCATTATTCAGGCCCTGGTCTTTGCGTCCCCGGATATTGTGACCCTCAAGAAGCTCAAGGAGATTCTGGGTGACTTTTTGGATGCCCGCACCGTGTCGGATGCACTGATTGCGGCGAACGATTCCCTGAACAAGATCCAGTCGCCGTTCGAGATTGTGGAACAGGCGGGCGGTTACCGTTTCCGCACGCGCGCCAAGTACTACCCGTGGGTGCGCAAGTTGTTCCCGGAGGCGAATGCCCGCCGCTTGAGCCAGGCGGCCCTCGAGACCCTGGCCGTGATTGCCTACCAGCAGCCGATTACGAAGGCGGCCATTGAACAGGTGCGTGGCGTGTCGTCGGTGGACGGCCCTATCCGCAACTTGCTCGACAAGGGTTTTATTGCGTTGGGTGCCCGCGCCGAGACGGTCGGCAACCCCTACACGTACATTACCACGCAGGAGTTCATGAAGTACTTCGGCATCAACCGCATTCCCGAAGACTTGCCGCGCCTGCGTGAATTCAGCGAACTCCTGGAAGCGGGGAACCTGGTGCCGCAATATGCAAGGCAAGAGGCCGCGCCCGCGGAGCCGGTGGAACAGGAAGAGAACCCGGCACAGATTGAACTTTCGATGGGAGACCTGTAATGGCGGCTACTCCGCTGATGCAGCAGTATTACGAGATCAAGGCCCGAAATCCCGGATGCATCCTCTTTTTCCGGATGGGCGACTTTTTTGAACTTTTTGAAGACGACGCGCTGATAGCCTCCAAGATTCTTGGAATCACGCTGACATCGCGCAACAACGGCGCCTCCGGAGCGACTCCGCTTTGCGGGTTCCCGCACCATGCCGCCGACCGCTACGTGCCCAAGATGGTGGCCGCAGGCTACCGCATTGCCATTTGCGAGCAGGTGGAAGACCCGAAGCTCGCGAAGGGCATCGTGAAACGCGACATTGTGGAAATCATCAGTGCCGGCACCGCGATGAACGAGGCGAACCTGAACGCGAAGGAGGCGAATTACCTCTTTGCGTACATGCCTGCCCCTGCCGACCAAAAGACCGGCGTGGAAGACGCTGTATTCGCCATCGCCGACGTGACGACGGGTTACCTCGCTACCTGCAGGAGCAACGTGCAGGCGTTCGAATGCGAGTTCAGCCGCCGCATGCCCAAGGAAATCATTGTGCCGGAAGGCTGCAAGATTCCGCAGTCCGTGATGGACATGGTGAAGGCGGACAACGTGCTGGTAACGGAACTCCCCGCATTCATGTTTGGGGAGGAACAGAGCCGCGACGTTCTGTTTGGGCACTTCAAGGTGGAATCGCTTGTGGGCCTCGGGCTCGACGGGCGCGAGAACGAGTCTTGCGTCGCGGGCGCCATGATGGCCTACCTGATGGACCAGAAGAAGTCCGAGCTTTCGCACTTTACGACGCTCGAGATTTTGAATCTCGACGACTACATGACGCTTGACCCGAGCACGCTCAGGAACCTGGAACTCACGCGCCCGCTCAATGCCGACGACTATTCCAGCACGCTTTGCTACGTGCTCGACAACACGATTACCGCGATGGGCGGCCGCACACTCAAGGACTGGGTGAGCCACCCGCTTATTTCGGTGCCGCGCATTCGCGAGCGCGAAGAAGCAGTTGCGGAACTGGTTGGCAATCCTGTTGCGCTTGACGAACTGAAGGAATCGCTCACGAGCATTCTCGATATGGAACGCCTGATGGGGCGAGTTGGGAGTGGGCGTGCCAACGCGCGCGACCTTGCCGGCATGGGACGCTCCCTGATGCAGGCTTCGAAGGTGGCGGATGTGCTCGAAGGGCTCCGTTCCCCGATATTCGAGGGGCTGCGCGATACCTTGCAGAACGCCCGTGGCCGCGGCGAAGACCTGCTGAACAATTTCAATGACGACCTCCCGCTGACGGTGCGCGAGGGCGGCATGATCCGCCCGGGTGCGAATGCGGAACTCGACGCGATGAATGAGGACATCAAGGAACGCCGCGAGTGGATTGCCTCGCTGGAAGGCCGCGAACGCGAACGCCTGGGAATCCCCACGCTCAAGGTCGGCTACAACAGGGTGTTCGGCTACTACATCGAGATTACCAAGGCGCAGATGGCGAAGGCGACCGGCCCGATCCCTGAGGAATATATCCGCAAGCAGACGACGGTGAACGGCGAACGATACATTACGCCCGAGATGAAGGAATGCGAATCGGTCATCAACAATGCCGAAGTGAGCATCCATGCGCTCGAATACAAGATTTTCTGCGAGCTGCGTGACCGCGTGGACGGCTGGCGCGCCGAACTCCAGGACATTGCCGATGCGATTGCCCGCGTGGACACGCTGTACAGCTTTGCCCGCGCCGCACGCCGGTACAACTACGTTTGCCCCGAGGTGGTCGAGGAATGCGGAATCGAGATTAGGGGAGGTTTCCACCCCGTAATCGTCGCCGTGAACCCGGACCAGGAATTTATCCCGAACGATGTTTCCATCGACCCGGAAGGCACGCGTCTGATGCTCATCACCGGCCCGAACATGGCGGGTAAATCGACTTACCTGCGACAGACCGGGCTCATTGTACTGATGGCGCAGATTGGCTGCTTTGTGCCGGCGGAAAGTGCCCGCATTGGCGTGGTGGACCGCATATTCACCCGCGTGGGCGCGAGCGACCGCCTGAGCCGTGGCCTCAGTACCTTCATGGTCGAGATGATCGAGACCGCGAACATCTTGCGCAATGCGACCCCGCGCAGCCTCGTGCTTCTCGATGAAATCGGGCGCGGCACCAGCACGTTCGACGGGCTTTCCATTGCCTGGGCAATTGTGGAGACGCTCCACGACGAGCCTTCCCGCAAGGCGCTCACGCTGTTTGCGACGCACTACCACGAACTCACGGGACTTGTCGAAGGGCTCGAGCATGCGGGCAACTTCCAGGTGGCCGTGCAGGAGAAGGGCGACAAGCTGGTATTCCTCCACAAGATTCTTGCCGGAGCGTGCGATTCCAGCTATGGTATCCATGTGGCAGAAATGGCGGGCCTTCCGAACAATGTGGTCCGGAGGGCGCGCAAGATTCTGCTCCGCCTCGAGAAAGAGAAGATCGACCCGAGTGATGGTGCCGTGAAGAAGAAGCAGAAGGAACACCCGCAGCTCGACATGTTTGCTCCGCCCGACGAAAATACGCAACTTTTGAAGGATGAAATCCGCAGGCTCAAGCCCGAGGAAATGACCCCGATGCAGGCGCTGCAATGCTTGATGGACCTGAAACAGAATTACGGGAAGTAAATCGCCGGAGTGAACGATGATAGACTTCGCCACCTTGCAGGAATTTGTTTATAACAACCGGGTAATCGATTCGGATTACCACGGTTTGGAACATTGGCGGCAGGTGGAATTCAACGGCCTGTTGCTTGCGCCGAGAACCGGTGCCGACATTACCGTGGTGCGCTTGTTCGCGCTGTTCCATGACTGCAAGCGTGAAGATGACGGCTACGATGCTGTGCACGGCGAACGCGGTGCCGAATTTGCAAAGCAGTGCTTCGAGGAAAAACGCCTTGACATTACGCAGGAGCAGTTCGACAAGCTTTACTATGCCTGCAAAATGCATACGCACGAACGTAACAACGATGATGTCACTATCAGTACCTGCTACGATGCCGACAGGCTGGACCTGGGTAGGGTAGGGATACCGCTGAACCCTGAGAAAATGGCGACCGCGCTAGGTAGCAAGATTGCGAAGCGATCTTTGAAAGAGCATGTGTCGGTGTACGGCATGCGCGAATGGATACGAAAATTGAATTTACCTTGAGAGGTACAAAATATGCGCTTGAAAATAATGACGACTCTTCTGCTTGCTCTTTTTGCAAGTTCGTTTGCTGCTCCTGCTGCGAAGGCTCCTGCAGCAAAGGCTCCTGCTGCCCCTGCTGCGGCTGGTACACCTTCGGAAGTGAAACAGCTCCCTCCGGCTGTTGCCGATTCCCTCCCGTGGTTTGCCGCCCGTGAGTTGGGTGGTTCGAACATGCCCTTTACCCGTGCGCACCTCGAGAAGATTGCTGCCGGGTCTAACCGCGTGGCGCTTGTCTATTTTGCCACGTGGTGCGTGCCCTGCCGTGCCGGTATGAAGGCCCTGGTCAACTCCAGGCAGGAACTGGAACAGAACGGGATAAAGATTGTCCTCGTGAATGCGGGCGAACGCGAAGAGGCCAAGATCAAGAAGATGGTCGAATCCCTCGGTGCGAACGTGTTCCCGGTGGTAATTGACCCCTACAAGCGCCTTTCGGAAGGTATCGGGCTTATCAAGGAAGGCGAGAATATCGCGCTCCCCATGACGCTTGTCGTGAACCAGGCCGGAAAACCCGTGTTCATGATTGGGCAGGAAGGCATCGACTGGCCGTCGATTCTGTGGACAAAATAAGCCCTGCGCTCTTGAAAAATCGCTTGTAAATTCTAAATTTACGTCCACAAAATTAGTTATATGAAAATACTGGGCTCAAGGTGGGCCCTCTGGAGTATAAATGGCTATTAACTACCTGGATCTCCCTATCGGACGCAAGTACCCCTACGAGGTGGATTGCGTTGTGGAAATCGGCAAGGACACAAGTCTCAAGTACGAATATGACGAACGCCTGCACGTGTTCCGTCTGGACCGCTGCTTGCTCAGTTCCATGAGCTATCCTTGCACCTACGGATTTATCCCGAGCACCAAGGCCGACGACGGCGATGCACTCGACATGCTTATCTACAGCCCCGCTTCCATGATGACGGGAACGGTGTGCACCTGTCGCGTGATTGGCGCTCTCGACATGACCGACGGTGGCAAGAAGGACTACAAGGTTCTCGGCGTGCCGGTCTTTAACCCTAGGCCCATCAAGGACATAAGCGATGTCGACCAGATGTTCTTGCGCATTACGAGGAACTTCTTCCAGAACTACAAGGAACTGGAAGGCAAGGATGTGCAGATTGGCGAATGGCAGAATGCGCAGTTTGCCCGCGAACGCGTGATTGCCGCCCACAGGGCGTATTTCCAGAACCAGGTGCAGATTCCCGAGACGTTCTACCAGGAACCGGAGAGCGCGGAACATCTGCCGCCCGAGGAACTGATTTAGCGTATTTTTTTACTTTGTTGTTCTTTTTCTCTATGAAAAAGAATATATTTGAGAAAAACAGTTAAGCAGAATTTAATACAAGGAGAATAAATGAAAAAGTTGATTCTTGCAGCCGTTGCTGCGACTCTGATGCTTTCCTCTGGGGCATGGGCGGGTTTCTCCATCCATGTGGACAACAACAAGAAGAGCGAACGCCGCAACGATCCGCCTCCTCCGCCTCCTCCTCCGCGCGAGCGCCTGGAGTGCCGCTTCGAGAAGCCGGATTGCCGCCCGCGTGATCGTCACTACCGCGTGGATTACCGCAACCGTCGCCCGATGGTTGAAGGTGAATGCTTCCGTGGCGATGCCGAAGGCCGCTGGGACTATTACTGCAACGACGGTACCCGCTGGATGACTGTTGACTTCCGCCGCAACCGTCCGGGCCGCGTGGACTGCCTCGACCCGCGCCGTGGCCGTTTCTTCGACGCTCGCAACGTGCGTGAGTGCGTGGATATCCACGACCGCTAGTCTAGTCTAAATTTTTAGGACAAACTAAAACCTTCCCGTTTTTCGGGAAGGCTTTTTTTTGCGTGTAAATGAAGCGAACGGTTGCTTTTTGTGAACGGAAAAGGCTCGTATTGCGATTTCATCGCATAAACCGGCGCCTCAACAATAGAAACAAGCAAGCTTGTTTCTGCTGTACTCGGCTTAGGTTTATTTAACGAGCCTTTGCAGTGAGAGCGAGTGAGAAACCGGAGGTTTTATTGCCCCGCACTGTCGAACGAGCGGTCGCTTACCCAGCGAAATTTTTGCCCAGAATGGCCGAGACGTTCCGGAGAATTCCTTCGGCCACGTCGGGCTTGTTCATGGAATACACGTGCACGTTCGTGATGCCGTTCGCGTACAGGTCGATGATCTGGTCGCTCGCATAGATGATGCCCGCCTGCTTCATGGCTTCGGGGTCGCTTCCGAACTTGTCCACTAGAGACTTGAAACGTTGCGGCATGAACGAGCCCGAAAGCTTGATGGCGCGTTCCACCTGGTTCGCGTTCGTGATGGGCATGATGCCAGGGAGTACCGGGCAGGTGACTCCCGCTTCCCTCAGTTTGTACATGAAGTTGAAGAACAGGTTATTGTCGAAAACCATCTGCGTGGTGAGGAAGTCGGCACCTGCGTCGACCTTCTCCTTGAGGTGCTGGATGTCTTCTTTCTGGTTCGCGCTTTCGGGGTGCTTCTCGGGGTAGCAGGCCGCGCCGATGCAGAAGTCCGCGTCAGAAGTCTTGAGTTCGCGGATGAGTTCTACGGCGTAGTGGTAGTCGCAGTTGTCGCGGCCCTTCTCGATGAGTTCCGGAGTGAGGTCGCCACGCAGTGCCATCACGTTCTTGATGCCTGCAACCTTCATGTCTGCGATGCGCTGGTGCACCGTTTCCTTGCTGCTCGAGACGCAGGTGAGGTGCGCAAGCATCGGGATGTTGTATTTTTCCTTGAGGTTTTTCGCGATGTCGAGGGTAAAGTTGCTCACTCCGCCGCCTGCGCCATAGGTGACGCTCATGAAAGCCGGGCCAAGTGCCGCGATGGATTCGGTCGCCGCCTTCACGCTTTCAAAGGAGGTCTCCTTCTTGGGCGGGAACACCTCGAACGAGAGGCTCATCTTGTCTTGCTTGAGGATGTCTATAATCTTCATGTTTACCTCGCAAATTCATTCTTTAATATACCGGACTGCCATACGGAGTCTATGCGAATATTTGGATATATGCAAATATAGATAATGCGGCTGTAATTGTGCAAATTTTTTCGGGAAAAAGCACGAAAAGTTTCTTACAAACTTATATTTAGTGTATGTTCAAATCACAAAAACTCTCTCTCTGTTTCATGGCAGTCTTGTCTGCCACGATGTTCTGGGCTTGCAAGGATGAACCCGACCCGCGTACGGTCGCCGATAAACCCTCCGAGGCAAGTGATTCAAGCAAAATCAAGGCGAAGGTTCGCAAGGTTCTCGGTGAAACCGACTTGCAGCGCAAGGATTCCGAGAAATGGAGCAAGCTCCGCTATGGCCAGGTCGTTGCCGAGAAGGACCGTATCCGTACGGGCGCCGAATCCGAAGCGTTGATGGCTGTCAACGACGGGTCCACGCTGTGGGTTTCGGAACTTTCTGACATTACGCTCGATGCCGAGATTTTTGACTCCCTCAGTCACCAGGTGTCGATCCGTGTGAACAACGGTGCCGTGGTGTTCGATGTACAGAAGCAGCCCTCCGGCCGTACGGTCAATTTCACCACAGGCGTAGCGACGGCTGCCATACGTGGTACGGCCGGCTTCGTTGCAAATATCAACGGCCAGATGGTGGCCTCGCTTAAGGAAGGCCTTGTTAGCGTGAACAGCAATGCGGGTAAACACGGCGATGTCGCCCAAAACCAGACGCTCTTTGTGGACAAGGACGGCGACATCAGGCAGATGAACCTGAAGAGCTCGGGTACGAAGGCGCTTTCCTTTGTGCTCGGCAACGTGAATGTCTGGGGTGAAGGCCCCGGTTCCGAAGAGTTCGAGAAGGCGATTACCGCATTCGATAATGACTACGATGCCCGCAGGAAGGCTTTCGAAGAGAAGCTGAACTTCAGGGCGAACCCGCTCCCCGATACGGTGCTGCTCCCCAGCGTTACCCTGCAGGCCCGCGTGAACCCGGGTGTCCTGGTGACCGTGATGGGCGAAACCGATACGATCGGCGAGAACGGCATTTTCCAGCGCACCGTGGAATGGGCTGACGATGCCTACGGTCTCAAGCGCTTTATGGTCACTTGCGGCGAGGGCGATATAGAAGTGCCCTGCTTCACGTGGCAGACCGTGTATGCCGCTCCGGCCCCTGCGAAGGAAGAGCCTGCTGCGGATGCGAACGCTGTTGATTCCGCCGCTATCTTGGATTCCATCGCTGCTGCAGAAAGAGCCGCCGCCGAGAAGGCCGCTGCGGATAAGGCTGCCGCAGACAAGGCCGCTGCGGACAAGGCTGCAGCGAATAAGGCGAAGGATGATACCAAGAAGGCCGAAGCCAAGCCTGTGGAAGAAAAGAAAACGTCCAAGAACTTGAACGTGTCGGTGAAGATGGTGGGCGGAAAGACGGAAAGAAAACACCTTGACCCGCCTGCGAACGAATACAAGACGAAACTTAAGTTCTCGCTTGGCGGCATGACGGATGCTGACGTGAGCGAAATCGCCAGTGTTACGGTGAAGCGTAAGGGCGAAGTCATCGAATCGTTTACCAACATAAGCGGACTTACCTACGAGGTCCCCGTGTCTATCGAGCTGAACACGATTGCTAAGTACGATATCGAGGTCGCCTTGAAGAACGGCAAGAAGATTCGCATGACCAAGACCTACGAGGTGTTCTGTGAACGCCGTAACCACATGGGCAAGGCCCGTAACTGTGTCAAGTACGACAAGGTCGATGGCGGTGGCTGTGACGAAAGCCATGCCGAAGAATACGAAGCTGTCAAGGACAAGCTGAAAGAAGACTAGCCTAAAGGATTTTATATAGAGGTATAACCATGAAAAAGAACATGACTCAACTGAAGGGATTGATGGGCGCGCTCGCTTGCGCTTGCATGCTTGGCGCCTGTGCCTCGAACCCGCCTGCTAAGGACAATTCGGACGAAATCCGCGCAAAGGCCGACCAGGCCCAGCGTGAACTTTCTCGCGAGACGGGGGAGGTTGTCGAGGACGAGGCTCCTGCCGCCGCTGCAGCGTCGGGTACGGCTGCCTCTGCTGCTGCAGATGACGATGGCATTATCGTTTCGACGGTGAACTTCAAGACTCGACCGACGGTGCTTGTCGCTCCGGCGATGGGCGCGAAGATGGCTGGCAGCATTGACGTGATCCGCAGGAACCCGCTCGCCAAGACCGCGATGGAGGTCATCAACGCTTACCTGACCAGCCGTGACTACACGGTCATCGGCCTCGAAAGCCAGGCGCAGCTCGACGAAGTGGTACAGCTCCAGTCCGATATCGCGGGCAACAACGAAGACCTTGCCTACGTGGCGGGCCTCTCCGTGGGTGCGGACATCAACATCACCTATGCGGGTGCCATCCAGGAAGACTACATCGTGATTGACCTGAACGCGAGTGAAGCCTCTACCGCAAACCTTTTGGCGAGCGAATCCATCCGCCTCAAGGATAATGGCGAAAGCCAGCGCGTGCTGGTGCAGAAGGCAATTCAGCTTGCCATCAAGAAACTCGAGAACAAGGTGCGTGGCCGCCTCGCCGAAGAGCAGGAGAAGGGCGCACTCTACAAGGTCGTTGCCCACCTGACGGGAGACTTTACCGACGACCAGGCCGAAGAAATCTCGAACATGGTCTCCATCAAGATGAGGAAGAAATTCAACAAGATGCAGGTGATTTCGATGAGCCGCAACACCTACGACTTGCTCATCTACGTGGATCCGAACAAGTACGAGGATGCCCAGATGGTTTACGGCGAGTTCGTGGAAAGCCTCGAAGGCCTTGCCAAGGTGCGCAAGCAGAACATCACCAAGAAACTCATCATTCTCGAAATCCAGTAATCACGCAGGAGCGGAATTATGAATAAACTATTTACCGCGTCGCTCTTGTCGCTTGCAATGCTTTCTTCGTATGCAAGTGCGGCAATCCTGACCTACACGGCTACGTCCAAGAAGTCGCAGAAGGAAGCGGACCAGCTGGCGTTGGAAGGCCTCGCCAAGCAGTTGCGCACCAAGGTTTCAAGCGAGTTCGAGACCCGCGTGCAAGAAGATGCGAACGGCAAGGTGACCTCTACGGCGAAGGGCGTGAAGAACACCTCTACCAACATGGTGCTCAAGGGCGCGAAGGTGACCCCGGGTGCCAAGTCGGGCGGCAAGTTCCAGTCTACGGCAACTATCGATACCGACCAGATGGCGTCGAAGATTCTCGTGGACATTGAATCTATCCGCAAGGAGATGCACGCGAAGGACTCCATTATCCGCCTGGACATGGTGGACGGCGACTACCGCAAGATGGGCGTCGACATGATGGCTCTCGAGAAACTGGCTGACACCTACAACGAGAACCTCGAGGACTTGAGCTGCGTGCAGAAGATTCCGGCGAACCTCCGCCTCGAAAGCACTATCGGCGAACTGACGGAATACCTCGTGTCGGGTATGGCGAGCCTCAAGATGGAGACCGACCTCACGAGCGAAGCCCTTATCGTTACGGTGACGGACTTCAACGGCCCTGTGGTCGGGTTCCCGCTCGCCCTCACGCAGGACAGCAAGGATATCGCTCACGAGAAGACGAACGAGGAAGGCGAGGCCGTGTTCTCGCTGGCCCAGGTAAAGAAACTGCACCCGAGCGGCGACGTGACGGTGCATGCCGACCTCTCGTTCAGGTACGTGCGCAAGTCCGCAGTGATTAGCAAGTCGGTGCATTACACTTCCGAGGTGGCCGCCTGTGCCTACCAGCTGGAATGTGAAGGCCCGACCGAAGCCTGCGGTGCGCTGCGCGGTCACCTGATTGCGTCGGGCATCTCGATTTCGGACAAGTCGAACCTCACGAAGATGAAGGCTACGATTACCTCTTCCGACAAGATGAACTCCAGCAAGACGCTTTGCACGTCGCGCATTACCCTTGCTATCGAGGCGGGCAAGCAGTCCATCTCCGAGCAGGCGCAGGGCGTTGGCCGTGACGAGGGCATAGCCCAGGCTACGGCCGTGAAGAAAGTGAACGCAACTAGGCTGCACGACACCTTCAAGAAGGCCTGCCAGTAATCCCAAGGCTTGTAAGAGCAGAAATAAGCGAAAAGGTCCGGTAGTCACTACCGGATTTTTTCTTTTGAAGCAGATTCCGAGATGATGAGCGAGCGGTATGACGTGAGCCGTAGTCGCCGATATTAATCGGCGATGAAGGCGACCTTTGACCACTTAGCGCTTCAGCGCTTATGTGGACATGGCGCCCTTGGGGGAGCGAGTGAGGAACCGGAGGTTTCAACACCTGAGATGACGAACGAGCGGTCTCTTCTGCGAGTGAGGAACCGGAGGTTCTGCTCCTGAGACGACGAGCGAGCGGTATGAAAAAAGACCCGGTTTGTACCGGGTCTCCTTTGCGTTAAAATCGCTTGCGCAGAGATTACTGCTTTTCGATTTCGGCGTCGAGTTCGGCGTAGGCCTTGTTGGCGGCTTCGCGGATCTTGTTCGCGACAGCGTCGTCATACTGGCCGGCGGCCTGGAGGCTCTTGAGGAGTTCGGCGACGAGGTCGGCGTCGAGCGTCATGATGCCGTAGATCTTGAAGTGGCCGTCTTCGGTGGTTTCAATCTGCACGTCGGTGAGAGTAGCACCGCTCATGTGGGTGTCCACGACGGTCTTGGAAGTGCTCTGGAAGTGTTCGGCAACCTGGTCGTTCACGTCTTCCTTGAAGTTCTTGATAAGGGCCTTCACGCGGGCGTCGAGTTCCTTGGCGAGGTCGACACGGGCATTCTGGTCAGCCTTTTCCATGGCAATCTGTTCATCGGTAGAAACACCGATGCCCATACCAGCCGGCACGTGGTCCTTCAGGTAGGCCTTCTTCTTCATCTGCATTTCCATGAGCTTGCTTGCAGACTTTTCCTGCGGGGTAGAGCTACAACCGATCATCAGGAATGCAGCGAGAGCGGCAACGATCAACTTCTTCATAATAAACTCCTTGTTTGTGTTATCCCCGTTATGGGGTTGAATTGAAGTCTAGAACAAAAATATCTTAAACAAATGAAAAAGTCAAGACGAAATTTATTTTTCTTACAGAAATATGATGCAGGTCAAATTTTGGGGGGCAAAATGGCGAAATTTGCGTCTAAACGAACTTTCCGAGGGCGATTACGGCGGCAGTCCTGGCCCTAAGTCGGGTGTTTCCCAGGTTTACGAGGGCGGTCTTCCCCTGCTGGAACGCCTTGATTTTTTCGATTTCGCGGGGTGAAAATCCCCCCTCGGGGCCAACGAGCAGGGTGGTCTTCCGGTCGAGGGCGGGCGCATTGCGTGAACCCTCCATGTCGCAGAGAACGAGGTCGCCCTCGTAGGACTCGAGCCAGTGGTCAAATTCGATAGGACCTTCTATGCGGGTCAGCCAGGGTTTCTTGGACTGCTTGAGGCTGACCAGGCTCTTGAGCTCGGCCCGCCGGACCAGCTTGTGCAGGTCGGAGTTCTTGGGCTCTTGCGAAAAGTCCGTACGCAAAAAATAGATGGTGTCAATTTCTGTCTGTGCGGCGTGGAATACCACTTCTTCGAGCGCGTCGTCCTTGAGGCAGGCAATGGCGAGGTTCAGTTTCGGGCGCTCTCCGGGAACCGTTTCGAAGGAATCGACTCGCACGGTGCATGCCTTTGGGTCGGCCTTCACGATAACCGCATTGGCAAAGTGCCCCAGCCCGTCGCTGAGTTCGAGCGTGTCGCCGATGGTGGCGCGGCAAACGCGCACGGCGTGGCTGCTCTCGTTTTCGTCGAGGGTGAATTCGCCCACGGATATCTGCGGGCAGTAAAAACGGCTATCGGGTGTTTTCATGCTGAATAAGGTAGAAATTTTTCTACATTGGGTCGCATGCAGAACAAGCCGGTAAAAGCAGTCGTGTTCGATTTGGACGGAACGCTCTACCTGAGCGGCAGGCCCTACCCGGGCGCTGTCGAGACGGTGAAGCGCGTGGCCAAGCGCGTGCCTGTCTATTACCTGAGCAACAACACGAGCAAGTCGCCGGTGTTCTACGAGAACCGCCTCAAGGTGATGGGGCTCCCGCTGCGCGACGATTCCATCATCTCGGCGCTGTACCTCTCGCTCGATGCCGTCCACGAGAAGGGCATCAAGAACGTGTTCTTTTTTGCGAACCCCGAGGTTTACGAGTGGTTTGCTGCGCAGGACCCGAGCCTGAACCTCAATCCGTCGGTAGAAGATACGGAACTCGTGCTCGTGGCATACCACAACAGCTTTGACTACCGCGAACTTTGCGAACTCAGTTTCCGCGTGCAGCGCGGCATCCCGTTCTGGGTGACGCACACCGACTTCGTGTGCCCCGATGCGAACGGCCCCGTGCCCGATATCGGAAGCTTCATGGCTCTTTTAAAGACTGCATACGGCGTGGAACCGGAGCGCAGCTTTGGTAAGCCGAACCCCGCGATGCTCGCGGGCGTGCTCAAGCAGTTTGCGCCCGAAGAAATCCTGTTCGTGGGCGACCGCCTCTATACGGATTTTGAACTGGCGAAGCGTGCCGGCTGCAGGTTCGTGCTGCCCCTGTGCGGCGAGACCAAGCGTGCCGATGTAGAAAAACTCGAGACCAAGCCCGAGTTTATTGTGGACAGCGTCCGCGATATTGATTTCGATTCCTTTTTACAGTAATCCCTTCTTGCGCCTGTAGGCGAGGAATGCCCCGAAGGCGATAAGGAGAATCGCCGCGACCGCGCTTACCTTGATGCAGGCGTGTAGCGGCTTGCTGCGGTATTCCATGCGCACTTCGGACTTGCCCTTCGGGATTTCGACGGCGCGGAGCGTGCCGAAAGCCTTGTAGACCTTTGCGGGCTTGCCGTTCACGGTGGCGTGCCAGTAGGGGTGGTAGTTGCCTGCGACCACCATGAAGCCCGCGCGGTCGCTTTCGACCTGGAACACCTGCGTGTCCATCTTGGGGCTCTCTACAAGCTTCGCGTAGCCGTTCGCAACTCCGCCTTCGCCCTTGTTTTCTGGCTTCTCGGAAAGAATCACCTTCTCGCGGTAGGCGTATCCGTTCTTGAGCGCGTTAATTGCCTTGATATCTTCCATTGTCTCGGACTGGCCGTAGATATACGCTTCGCCCATCGCCGTCTTGATAGGCATGAAGGTGGTCCCCTGGCGGCTATCGAAGATGATGGCGCCCACGTTCATGAGGTCGAGGAACGGGTGGGCGGCTTCGGGGTCGTTGATGTTCAGCAGATAGTTGTCGTTGCCCTGGCCGCCGCGGAACTCGCGGTAGCTGGCAAGTTCGTTGTCGTGGATGCCGCTCGCGTTGCGCATGTGGTACTGCGGGAATATGTTGCCCGCGAGTGCGTTGTTCCTGGTAAGTGAAAGTACGCGCGGCGTGTTGATCGGGTCGGCTTGGTAGGGCGACTTGATGGCGGCGACAATCGGGTTTCTAGGCTGCAGGTAGTCGCCTTTGGGCACGTTCTGGATAAACGCCCCGTTGATGAAGAACAGGTCGACCGCGGCGGCGAGGGCGAGAATGCATGCCTTGTATGCGGTGGAACCGTTCCACTTGAACACGGCAAGCGCGGCTCCGGCGACGGCAAGCACGAGGAAGAATCCCGGCAGTACCGTGCCCGCAGTCGCGTTCATCACGATTTCGTTGAGCGGCTTGAAGTAAGGGCCAGCGACCGGATCGCTGAGCAGGTCCTGCCCACTCATGAGGAATGCGCCGATGGCGGTGAACCCGAGCACGATGCATGCCTGCATAATGCGGCTAGAGCCCTTGAGCCCGGACTTGTAGGCGTCGATCAGGTTTGCGAACGTGAACTTTTTGCCCTGGTCGTCGAGGTTCATTACGCCGATGCAGGCGATGCCATACAAGATACAGGCGACAAGCCCGACAGGTCCGATGAACGTGGTCCAGTTGTAACGGGCAATGACGACAAGCAACAAGAGGATGGCGAACATCGCGGTGCCGTGCAACAGGGCGCGCCAGTTCTTTTCGGTATCTTCGCTCTTGTTGCTGATGGCGCGGAGCACGGGGCCTGCCATCATCACGAGCAGGAGCGGCAACCAGAACATGGCCATGCCCGGGGCACGGAAATTCTTGACGCCGGGGAGGATGGCGTACCAGATTTTGAAAAACGGGGAATGCGCACCCATGCCGTAACTGAGGGCGATGACGGTGCCAACCGCCCAGAACGTGGCCCAGCGGCGCTTGCCCGGGAGGAACAGGCAGAGGAACCCGAGGAAGGTGAGGAGTGCGCCAGCGTTGTTGTGGTCGAGCTTGAAACTGTTGTGGCCCCAGTAGAACGGGCTGCCCTGGCTTCCCATTTCGGCCATCTTGCGGTATTCCTGCATGGAGACGTTCACGAAGGAACTGCCCTCGAGGTCGCCCGTGCTCTTGTTCTGCTCGTACACGTCCACGCCGATGAATCCCGGCAGGAGCATCTGCGCGAGTTCTTCCTGGTGCAAGGACCAGCTGACGGCGTGCCCGTAGTTGGTGTGGTCGCCTTCACCGCGGACGGACTGCGTGGTGGTGTACAAGTACGAGGGAACCACTTGGAAGCAACTGAGCGCAAGCCCGAAGGCGAGCCCCGCCGCGGCGAGCCCGACTCGCTTGCCACGGGTCTTGAACGTTTCGCAGTGGAAGAATGCTTCGTACAGCGTGTAGAAACCGGCGCCCCACAGGAACAGGTACGTGAGCTGTAGGTGGCTCCCGAGAATCATCCACGTGATGGAAAGCGCGAGCACGATCAGGTAGGGGAGGCTCCCGCAACGCACCACCTTGCGGATGGCGAGGAGGGCGAGCGGCGCGATGGCGAACACCATCATCTTGCCGTCGTGGCCGCCGTAAATGTACGTGAAGTATTCCGGCGAGAAGGCGTAGAGGAACCCGAGGAGCGCGCCCCACCAGCGGTTGCCCGTGAGGTTCCAGGCCAAAAGCATCGCGCTCATGAATGCGACCCATACGGTGAGGATGAACTTGAAGCCCACCGCGCGTGCCGGGTCCATCAGGAACTGCACCCACACCAGCGGGTGGTAGGCATCGGCGAACAGCGCGTCGATGGTGGGCACGCCGCCCAGGCGGCTGTCGTCCCATTCGGTCACTATGGCGTTTTCGGCGCGGAGTATGCGGCTACCGATGCCGTTTAGCTGGTCGCTGTTGAGCATCAGCTGGCTGTCGTCGAAGGCGAAACCGCGGAAAACGATGAGGAGAATTACGAAGAAAAGCGCGGCCATGACCGCAAAGAAAACGGGCTTCTTGTTTAAAAAGTTCATGTGCGGAAATATAAAAATACCGCAGACGTAAATGCCGTGCGGTGTAGCAGAAAACGTCGAACCTGGGGCTCGACCCTATTGGAGAGCGTCGAACTAGTCGGCGGTATTCTCGTCGACCTTGTTGTATTGGATAAGGCTGTAGATGCCGAAGGCAGAAATGATGCACACGGCAGCAATCACGATAATCTTGACAATTTTAGCCATAAAAAGCCTCCAGCGGTTGTTTTTACAATAAAATACCTTTTTTCCGATGAAATGCAAGCATATTTTTTATAATTGTAGTTAGATTTTGCGGAAAAAGGAGAAAAATGAAGAGATTTTTTATTGCCGCCTGCTTGATGTCGTTGCTGCTGTGCGCATGCGATGACGACGATTCGTTTGTCGCAAAGCCGGATTCGGGCGATGAGCCCGAGCAGAGTTCTTCTTCTAGAAAGAGCGTTTCGTCGAGTTCTTCGTCGAACAAGGAAACCTTGACAAGTTCCTCTTCTATGAAAGACGATTCCGATACCCGTTACCCCACAGACAGGGACCTGGACATACCCGCTGTTGTGAAGGGGTGCAAGACGGAATTGGAAGACAACTGCGAATACGGAATTCTCGAGGATGAACGCGACGGTCAGGTCTACAAGACTGTCAAGATTGGCGGGCGCGAATGGATGGCGGAGAACTTGAACTATGCCTATTCCTGGACCTACTGTTATGATGTGGATCCGTTGAACTGTGAAAAGTACGGACGTCTGTATTCATGGAGTGCGGCGTCTCAAGCGTGCCCCGATGGTTGGCGCTTGCCGACCCACAATGAATGGGAAGACCTGTTCGAAACAGTTGGCGGAAGGGATGTTGCCGGCTATATGCTCAAGTCGTCGGAAGGCTGGGAAGAAGGGCTGTGGTTTGGCGGAAACGGAATAGATGCTTTCGGCTTTAACATGCTTCCGGCGGGTTTCTGCATGAGCTTTGGTTGTGATGAAGACCACCGCGAGTACAGTGGATTGGGCAACGATACGGATTTCTGGACCTTGAACGATCAGGGCCAGGGAAATAGCCATGAGGCTATCCGCTGTTATCCGTACAAATTAGATGCGAGTTGCTATTGGCTCGATGTGGATTACCACTTCTCGGTCCGCTGCATCAAGAAATAGCGCACTGTTGAATAAATCTGCTACGATTTCGTGAGAATCATGCAGATGACGGGGAGTTTCTTGTCTACCTCGTTCTCGCTCGGGATGATTTCGCTCTCGACAATTTTGCAGTTGAATTCCTTCATGAAGAACTCGAGCTGGGCCCGGTCGAAACCTAGCCAGATATGCCCGTGCGTAGTGCGGAAGGATTCTTCCTTGTGTTGCGCGAGGTCGAGGAACGCAAGTGTTCCACCCGGCTTGAGGATGCGCACGGCTTCCTTGAGGGCGAGTCTCGGGTCGGTCGCGTGGTGGAGCACCTGGCTCATGAGCACGAGGTCGGCATAGTTGTCGGGGAGGCCCGTCTTTATCATGTCGGCGACTTTCGGGGTTACGTTCTTGATACCCTTCTGCTTGAGAATCTTTTGGAACCCGCTGATGACCTTCGGGTCGTAGTCGAGCGAGGTCACGTTCTTGCAGCGGTTCGCGAGCATCAGCGAGAGGTCTCCGCCTTCGCCACAGCCGATGTCCACGGCGTTTTCGAAGGGGATCATGAGCTTGCTGAACAGGCTGATCTGCGCCTTGAGGCTGCCGCCCGCCTGGTTCAGCTTGTGGATTTGACCCTTGGTCTGGTCGGTGCGTTCTTCGAGCACCTGTTCCGCACGGCAGCGGATAATGTCCTTGTCGCTTAGTTCCCCGTATGCATCGCGGATTACGGAAAGCACGCGGTTGCTGAGCAGCAGTTCTTCGCTCAGGCGGTAGTAGGCCTTGATGCCGTCACGACGGTCCTTCAGGAGGTTGCAGGCGGAAAGTTTCGAGAGGTGCCTGCTCGCATTGCTCTGGTGGATGTCGAGGATATCCTTGATTTCGTTGACGGTAAATTCCGCAATGTCGAGGAGCATCAGGATCTTGAGGCGCATTTCGTCGGAAATGGCGCTGAACAAATCCATGGTCGGGGTAATCGGTTCACGTTGCATACAGGTAGCAATATAAATATTTAACTTTGGGTTGTGTTCTTGCGTTTTTTGAAAAGCGTTTTATTCGTGGCGCTAGCATTCGCCGGCGTGCCCGTGTTGGCACATGCTGAAGATGCGCCGGCGCCCTCGGGTATGGATGCCGTCGGGACCCGCCACTACGACTTTTCGCTGGAGCGGGACATGCCGCTCACGTTCCTTGCCGCCTTCGGGAGTATTTACGGGAACTACAGGCTTTCGCGCATGTCGACCGACGATGCTTCCGAGTTGCCCGCGGTGCAGGACCTTTTGCCGTGGGACCGCCCGGTTGCTGGCAGGTACAACAAGGCTGCGGGCGATGTGAGTACCTGGTTTGCCGTGCTCGGGGTGGCCCCGCTTGCCCTTGCCGGGTATTCGTGGTATCGGGAAGATGCCTGCGGGCGCGACCTTGCCATATATTCCCTTATGTTTGCACAGGCGCTCGCCTTGCAGAACGCGCTGAACCTTACGGTGCGGTCGATGATGTTCTGGCCGCGCCCTTACATTTACGCTGAAGATGGGGATGGGGCCGAAGCCGCCAAGGATGCCGATGGCGAGGCCTACGGGAGCTTTTTTAGCGGACATGCATCGGCGGCGTTTACGGTGGCGGTGTTTACGGGCGAGTGGTTTTCGGAAATGTACCCGAATTCCCGGTACAAGTCGCTCGTTTGGGCAGGGTCGCTATCGCTGGCGGGTTTTGTGGGGGCGCTTCGCATTGCGGCGGGCAAGCACTACGTGAGCGATGTGGTGGTGGGCGCCCTCGCGGGAGCGGGAATAAGCGTCGCCGTCATAGAAATACACAAAAAATCGGTACGAATTGGCCCAGTCGCTCTTTCCGGGCTTTGGGCTGGCCCCGGTGAAGCCGTTGCCACCTTCGCGTTCTAAAAAAGGGCCCCTCCCGCATAAATTTTATACCTGAAAATGAAATTCCCTTTTTGAAAAAAATGCACATTTTTTTTCAAAAACGTACTTTTTTCAAAAAGCATATATATATTACTGAAAAAGGTTTGTTTACCCTCAGAGGTGTATTGATGTTTAGACTTGTTGGCCGTGTGGCTGTGGCCTTGTTTTTAGTTGCGGAAGTGTCTGTTGCCGATACCGTAGTCAAGGATAACCGTGACGGAAAAATGTACAAGACGTTCGCTTCGGGCGAATTGAACTGGTTTACCGACAATCTCACGTTCAGAAAGACAGCGGCATTTATTGACGATGCCGGTGTTGCCTATTACAAGCAGTTGGACTGGAACGGTTCGTGTCCCGAGGGGACTCACGTGCCCGACATTCAGGAGTGGACCCTGTTTGCAAAGGACCGCTTTACCGGCCCGCGCAAGCTTTCGAACGTAAAGTCCTTTGCCGGCAAGACGCGCGGTTTTTACGAGGGCGGTTCCAGCAAGATTCAGGGCAAGGAGGCGGCCTATTTTGCCGTGAAAGACATGAACGGCGTTAGGGCCATGATGCTCGACGTGAAGCGCGGCAATGCCAGGCTCGTTTCGCTCCCGGATGGCGCGATTGCGACGGTGCGCTGCGTTATTGAGCGCGACTTTTACGCCGAGAAGAATGTCGACGAGAAGAAGATGGAACTCACCGACACGCGTGACGGCAAGAAGTACAAGGTGGAAAAGCGCGACAACAGGCTCTGGATGGTGACAAACCTCAAGTTCAGCCTCACGAGCGCAAGGCAGTGCCTGCTGGAAGATACCACGTTCTGCAAGAAGTTCGGGCGGTTCTACAACTACAACGACGCGAAGAAGGCGTGCCCCGCCGGCTGGCACCTGCCCGACGATGCCGAATGGCGCGATTTCCAGAAGGACCGCGAAAAGCTCAACTGGGAAACTATCGGCCGCGGTGGTTGCAAGGACTGGGACGGTTACTGCAACAGCGAACTGACCGGGCACTACTGGTCTTCTACCTCCATCATGAAGAACACTGGGCGTTCCTGGGAGTTCCGCAGGCAGGCGAAGAGCATCGACCGCACGGACCAGAATGTGCAGAAGGGCCTGTATGTTAGGTGTGTAACGGAGTTGAACTGATGAAAGGGAAAGGATTGCTAAAGGCCTGTGCGGCTATCGCGGTGGTGGCGTTCTTTGCTACGGGGCTCGTTGCCTGCTCCGACGATTCTTCGGCAAACTGTGCCGGGAGTTGCGTCGATAGCGGCGATACCATCGAGATTACGGTTCCGGGCGATACGCCTGCGGACAGCGTGAAGGTAGACGCGAAAACGGAAGGCTCGGAAGATGATGGCGAGACCAAGCCCGCGAGCTCGGGTGAATCAAAGCCTGCGAGCAGTTCCAGCGAGGCTGCTGCGGCTTCTTCTGCGGGCGAGGCACCTGCGGCATCGAGCACGGCTGAACCCGTGTCGAGTGCGAGCGAACCTGCGGGTTCCAGCGCGAAGGAATCGGCTTCGAGTTCCAGTGCGAAGGCACCCGAGAGTTCTGCTGCCGAAGAGGATTGGCGCGATTACTGCCTGGAGGTGGTGAACGCGAAGCGCGCTACGGAAGAATTGCCCCCGCTGGTGCGTGCAACAACAGAGCGCGAAACCTGTGTCGAGAAACAGGCTGCTGCCGACATGGAAGCGGGTAAGGGTCATGCGAACTTCGGCGACTGCGGCGAGTTTGCGCAGAATACCGGCCCGAACATCAATACACAGTGGTACGGTTCCGAGAAGAAGATTGTCGATACCTTCGTGAACATGATGTGGGACGACGAGAAAAAACTTGTGACCAGCGGGGAACGTGACCCGGACAATAAGGATGACTATTCCTATATCGGGCATTACCTGAACATGAAGAACACGAAGTACAAGTCGCTCGCCTGCGGGATATACTATAGCCCTGATGGCAAGAAGGCTTGGTTCAACATGAATTTCTATTAAGACCGCTCGCGCTAGATTCGGGGACGACGTCTCCGGCATGCGCTCGCTCCCCCAAGGGCGCCATGTCCACATAAGCGCTGAAGCGCTAAGTGGTCAAAGGTCGCCTTCGACGACACGTTAATACGTGTCGCCTACGGCTCACGGAAGATCGTTCGTTCATCGTTTCGGACAATTTATTGCAATAAAAAAGCCCCGGCAATGCCGGAGCCTTTTCAAGGTTTGTAAACCTAGGTGGGATTAACCACGCTGGTTGACCTTGTCGCCGTACTTCTTGATGAGTTCTTCCTGGATGTTGCGCGGCACCGGAGCGTACTTCGCAAATTCCATGGTGAACTCGGCCTTGCCCTGAGTCATGGAGCGGAGGTCGGTAGCGTAACCGAACATTTCGGAAAGCGGGACTTCGGCGGTGATGGTGGTCGTGCCGAGTTCTTCGCTCGTACCGGTGATGGTACCGCGACGCTGGGAGACGTTACCCACAACGTTGCCCTGGAATTCGGTCGGGGTGGCGATTTCGACCTTCATGATCGGTTCGAGAATCTGGGCACCAGCCTTGGCGAAAGCTTCGCGGAAGGCCATACGGGCACAAATCTGGAACGCCATGTCAGAGGAGTCCACCGGGTGGAACGCACCGTCCTGAACTTCCATTTCGATACCCACGACCGGGAAGCCGATGAGGGAACCGGCCTGCATGCAGCTCTGGAAGCCCTTGTCGCAAGACGGGATGTATTCCTTCGGAATGCGGCCGCCCACGACGGAGTTCACGAAGTTGTAGACCTTGTCGGAGTCGCCTTCGACAGGCATCGGGCGCATCACGCCGGACATCTTGGCGAACTGACCCGAACCACCGGTCTGCTTCTTGTGGGTGTATTCGAACTTGGCTTCGCGAGTAATGGTTTCGCGGTAGGCCACCTGCGGAGCACCAGTCTGGACGTCGACCTTGTATTCGCGGCGCATACGTTCGATGTACACGTCGAGGTGAAGTTCGCCCATGCCCTTGATGATGGTTTCGCCGGATTCCTTGTTGACTTCGACCTGGAACGTCGGGTCTTCCTTGGTGAAGCGGTTGAGGGCCTTCGACATGTTGTCGAGGTCGTCGCGGTTCTTGGCTTCGATAACAAGTTCGATAACCGGGTTAGGAACGTGCATGGAAGTCATGTTGTAGTGGTTCTTGCCGTCGGTGAAGGTCGTACCGGAAGCACAGTCGATACCGAACAGTGCCACGATGTCGCCAGCGCCGGCTTCGGTGATGTCCACCATTTCGTCGGCGTGCATACGCACGAGACGGCCCACGGACACCTTCTTGCCGGTGGCCATGTTGGTGATCATGTCGCCCTTCTTGAGGGTGCCCTGGTACACGCGGATGTAGGTGAGCTGGCCGTAGCGGTCGTTCACGAGCTTGAACGCGTAGCAGACGAGCGGTTCGTTGTCTTCGCTCTTGAGCACGACTTCGGCTTCGTTGTTGTCGAGGTCGAGGGCCTTGTTTTCAACGTCGGTCGGGCAGGGGAGGTAGTCGATAACACCGTCGAGGAGCTTCTGCACACCAATGTTCTTGTGGGCGGAACCCATGAACACCGGGGTGATTTCGAGGCGGATGGTGGCTTCGCGGATGGTCTTCTTGATGAGGGCCTTGTCGATGTCGTCCACGCCGTACTGGCCTTCCATGGCCTTTTCCATGATTTCGTCGCTGTAGTCGGCGCAGCAGTCGATGAGCTGGGTGCGGTATTCGTTAGCCTGGTCGACGAGTTCGGCCGGGATTTCCTTTTCGATCATGTTGTCGCCGTTGGCGCCTTCGAAGTAGTAGGCCTTCATTTCGACGAGGTCGACCACGCCCTTCAGTTGGTCTTCGAGACCTATAGGAATCTGCATCACGCAGGGCTTGTGGTTGAGCTTTTCCTTGAGCATGACGGCCACGCGGAGCGGGTTTGCACCGGAGCGGTCGCACTTGTTGACGAACACCACGCGCGGCACATGGTAGCGCTTCATCTGGCGGTCAACGGTAATAGACTGGGACTGAACGCCTTCCACGCCGGTCAGAACGAGGATAGCACCGTCGAGCACGCGGAGAGAACGTTCCACTTCGATCGTGAAGTCCACGTGCCCCGGGGTATCGATGATGTTGATGGAGTCCTGTTCACCGCTCTTGGTGTGGGTCCAGTTTGCAAACGTTGCGGCGGACTGAATCGTGATGCCACGTTCGCGTTCAAGTTCCATGGAGTCCATCGTGGCACCGACGCCGTCCTTGCCACGGACTTCGTGAATAGCGTGGATACGCTTTGTGAAGTAGAGGATACGTTCGGTAAGGGTCGTCTTACCCGAGTCGATGTGGGCAGAAATACCAATATTTCTGTGTTTTTCGATGTTTTTCATATTTTATTCCACTAATGGAGTTGATGTTTTAAAGTTTGCGCCCAAAGATAGAAAATTTCGGGGGGTATTCAAGGGGCTATTTGCCGCTTTGGGGGCGTTTAGCGTGCTTGAAAACCTCGTTTATGCCGAGGCCGGCGGCCAAGGCGGCTGCAAGCCAGTTGAGGAAGTTGTCTCCGTTCATCCAGGGGCCAAAGTTCATGAAGTACCGCTGTGCCGGTTCGGTGTAGAAATTCCCCGATTCCAGGGCCTGTGCAAACCCTTCCACGTTGAGCGGGATGTAGAAATGGCTGAGGGTCAGTTGCAGGATGACTACGAAAATGGCGAATTTCGGCGGAAAAATGCATTTGTCGAGGATTTTTGCCAGAGGGACCAGCATGAGGGGGAGAAACGGTGCTATGTGCCTGGCCTCGGAGTCCAGGGCAAAAAATGCGAGGGCGAGGAAAGCGAGGGCGTGCCCGGGGGTGGCTTCGCAGAATTTTTTTGCGAAGTCGCGGAAAAACAGGAGTACCATCAGGGGGAGGGCTCCCCAGTAGGCGACGTGCCCGGCGACGGTGATTCCCGGGAACTTGAGGGGACGGAGAATAATCTGGAGGAAGAACTGCTTGCTGTCGAAAAAGAAGTCGTCGTTCGTGTATAGCGAAAGCGCTGCCTTGACGACGATAAACGGAATCGCGAGCGCAATAGCGGACCTGAGCGAAAATGCCGAGACAAACTGCCTGGGCGTGTAGGGGAACGGGGCTGTTTTGTGGTGGCCGAACAGGAACCATAGCAGGGCGGCCATGGCGACAAGGGAAAAGGCGATTAGCCAGGGAGAGGGCTGGGTCTGGAGCAATCCTTCGAGTACGCACTGCTTGTGCAATACAAAGCAGGCGAGCACGATAGCTCCCGCGCCGAGGGTATAGGCTATGGGGATGGACCTGTAGAGGTACGCGCCGAACTTGCTGTTGTTTTCGGTAGGAGCCGCGTTAGCCTCGTCTTTCGTTGTCTTAAACAGGATGAGGACTGCGTTAATGATGGTTACGACAGGCCATGTGACAAGCCCGAGCAGGCTAACCGCATAGGACGCGGCGATTCGGTTCCGGAGGAGCAGGTAGTACGAGACTAGCGCGATGGTCACGGCGAAGGTGTCCGTCTGGAACGGGTTGTAGCCAGCGAGCTTGAGAGTCGGGAAGTTGAAGAAGAACAGCGCGAACAGTATGACCGTAGTGACTGGCTTCCATTTCAGGAACCGCGCGTATTTGAAGAAGATGAACAACTGGAGGCCGATGTTCAAGAAGAGCAGCACGTACATCCCGTTAATCATGTGCGCGTTGGTGAGCGGGATCCCCGCAAAACCGTACACGATGTTCATGAGGCAGAACGGGAAGATGCGCTGGATGCGGAAGGCGTCGTAGCCGGTGCTGAAGAACGTGCTCGAGAAATCGCGGAACACCTCGCGGTAGAATTCTCCGTCAAAGCCGGCTCCGTCGTTCACGGGGATGGTCTCGCCGAATACCGAAAGGGCGACGAGTGCGAGAAGCGCAATCGTCAGGAGGGCATAAACAGCCTGTGCCGCGGGGTTCTTTTTTGCGGAGTCGTTCACGTCGCTTAGGTGTCGGCGCCTTGTTCAGTAGGGTCTTGTTCCGAGTCGGCTTTTTCGGCGCTGTCTGCGTCTACGATTTCAGCTTCCTTGCCATCCTGGTCGGCGAGCGCCTTGAAGTAGGCGATTGCCGTCTTGCCCACTTCCTTCGTGTCGAAGTACGCGTAGGCGCCGTTCCCGATGGCCCCGATGGCGGGTATGGCCCGCAACAGCGACTTGCTGATGAACGTCGACGAAATCTTGAGCCCGATGCGCTCGACAAGTTTCTTGAGGGCAGTTGTGGAAAGCTTCTGCACCACGATGCGGCTGCCGGTACGTACGGCAACATCGCGCAGGAGCGATGCCGCGCTATGCCGGAACAAGCACCACACCATCGCTTCGCGGGTCAGTACCGCAATTTTCCCGTAGGTGGCGGCGATGTCGGCCACGAGCTGCGCCTGTATGCGCCAGATGGCTGCAATGTCGGGAATGGCGGTGAGGATGCCCGTGAAACCCGCCGGGATGGAGAGCGTGCCGCTCACGGTCGCTGCCTTGAATGCCGCCTGCTGGGTGAGTGTGTTCGCACGGTTCTCCGGGTCGCTTGTAGATGCGTGCAGGGAGTCCGGGATGTTCGTGATAAGGTCAAAGATGATGTTTATGGCCTTTTCCTTTAGTTTGTCCATGGTCTCTTTTTTGCAGTCGGACATGCGGTACTCCTTGAAAAACTCTTTATGAATATAATAAAATAGGGGCGAAAATGTTTACGCCCGGCGGAATATCCTATATTTTGCGAGTGCCAAAAAGAAGGAGACCTTCCCAATGAAACGTTATATATCTGCGATTTTTCTCGCTTTTCTCCTTGCCTCCTGTGCCGACGACGATTCGGACACTTTCCTTGTGAAGGGTGGCGACACCTCGTATTCAAGCGATGAAGATGATTCCTCATCGAGTTCTGCACGTTTTTCTTCCAGCAGCGTGCTGCGCAGTTCGTCCAGTTCTGCACGTTCATCAAGCTCATTAAAAGATGCCTATCTGGAAGAACTTTCTAGGAATGGACCCAGCGAAAGTTGTGATTTTGGCATATTGAGGGATAGCCGCGACGGCCAGGAGTACAGGACTACTGTTATTGGCGAGCAGACCTGGATGGCAGAAAACCTGAATTATGATTCTGCAGGTGTGTGCTACGGTAATATGCCCGAATATTGCGATGTGTTTGGACGTATGTACTCTGTTGATGCGGGGGCGAAGGTTTGTCCGGAAGGCTGGCATTTGCCGAGCCTGGAAGAATGGGACGTCTTGTTCGCTACTGCTGGAGGTGAAAACTATGCGAACCGGACGCTTATATCGTCGTATGGCTGGAAGGAGCAAATGAATGTGGCTGATTCGTATTGCTTTACGGTTTTGCCTGGGGGGTATTTTGATGATGACGAATACAAGCTTTTAAAGAGCGGGGTATGTTATTGGACATCCACATCGGACGGTACCTATGCGGACAATCCGTTCAGGAACATATACTTTGACTACGAACGCAGTTATGTTTATGAGGGTGGTGCCTCTGCGCTAGATAAAATGTATATCCGCTGCGTCAAAGATATAGATGAATAAGGGGGAAATCATGAAGTATTTCTATACGCTTTTGCTGGCTGCGGCGCTTTTCCTGGTTGCCTGCGGTGATGATGGCTCGGACGATTTCATTGTGAAGGGTGGCGTAATTTCGTATCCGGAAGACGATCTTTCGTCTAGCAGTGGGCGGGGGCGTTCTTCGTCGAGTTATTATAATCCCGCTCTTAATCTGGATTCCATAAACATGCTTCCGCCCTGCAGAACGGAAGGCGTTGACAATTGCGAGTATGGCGAGTTGGTTGATACTCGCGACGGGCAGACGTACAAGACGGTTGTCGTGGGTGAACAGGTCTGGATGGCAGAAAACCTCAATTACATGACGGACAGCAGCGGATGCTACGAAGACCGGATTGACTACTGTGACGATTACGGACGTCTGTATCTATGGTCTGAAGCCATGCAGGTGTGCCCTGCTGGCTGGCATTTGCCGAGCTTGAATGAATGGGAAGCTCTGTATATCTCTGCCGGCGGGCTAGAAACATCCGCTTCAAGGCTTAGGGCAGATTATGATTGGAGTTACAGCTCCGTGGGTACCGATGATTACGGATTTTCTGTTTTGCCCGGCGGTGCCTACAGGACCGATTGGTATAACGCGTTTATCGAAATGCGCTCTACGGCGTATTTCTGGACATCTACCGAAAAACTGGATCCCGACGAGCTGAGAATGTACAATATATGCTTTGACTCTCGCGCCGAAATTATTGACGGCAATTCCAGCGTAATCGGAAACATGTTCTCTGTACGTTGCGTCAAAGACTAGCGGAGCTCTGGGCGTAACGCTAGAATTAGAAGAATATTTTTGCAAATTTGCCGGTAATGCCGGCTAGTTTTTCGCCGCTGTAGTCGGCGATTGCAAAGCGGAGCTTGCGCCCATCCATATAAAGTTTGAGCGCCTCGTTTATCCAAGTTCTGTCGCAGGTGAGCTTGTCGAACACGAGTTCCGTGCCCTTGTCGCCATCTTCAAACCCGTAATAGCCCCTGAACAACGTTGTCTGCGATTCGCCGCGGAGTGTTATCTTGACATTCGCGATGCGGGCTTCGGAATCAATGAAAACCTCGTCGATTTCCCCGAAACGCTGTACGGTCTCGTTCTTGCGGATGAACGATTCAACTGCCCTGTCGCGTATGTTGCTGAGTATAGACATTAGCGCGGAAGCGTGAGAATGTCAATCCCGTCCTTAGTGCGGACAACGGTGTGTTCCCACTGGGCGCTGAGGCTCCCGTCGCGGGTCACTGCGGTCCATCCGTCTTTCAGGGTCTTGGTGCCTGGCCTGCCTACGTTGATCATGGGTTCCACGGTAAACACGTTGCCCACCTCGATATAGGGCGTGCGCTCGGAATTGCGGAAGTGCAGCACTGTGGGCTCTTCGTGGAAGCCTCGCCCGATTCCGTGCCCGCAGTAGTCTTCCACCACGCTGAACCCGTGCTCGTCGGCGATGTCCTGGATGGCGCACCCGATGTCGGTGAATCGTGCACCCTGTTCGCCTGCAGCGCGGATGCCTTCTTCCATGCAGAACTTTGCGGTGTCAACCAGTTCCTGGGCAAGCGGGCTTACCTTGCCCACGCAGAACATGGCGGAGGTGTCGCCGTGGTAACCCGAAAGGATCGTGGTGATGTCGATGTTCACGATGTCACCATCCTTGAGGATGGTCTGCGCGTTGGGAATGCCGTGGCACACGACCTCGTTGATGCTGATGCAGGCGTATCGCGGGTAGCCGTGGTAGCCCATGCAGGCAGAGATACCCTTGTGTTTGCGGGTGTAGTCGCCGATGAACTCGTCTATCTCGAGCGTGGAGACGCCTGGCTTGCACATTTCGCCGGCAAGTATCAGTGTTTCGGCGGCAAGTGCGCCTGCATCGCGGATGAGTTCAATTTCCTTTGCGGATTTGACTTTTATCTTAGCCATTTTATGCCTTCTTCCAAGCAAAACGGTCAATCAGGTAGGCTAGCAGCATCTGGTCTTCGACCGGGCCGTTCGCGAGTTCCTTCACGAGCGGGAGCATGCGGCTGATGCGTTCGGTCGCCTTCTGTCCGCCGAAGTGGTTGCGTTCCTGCTCGAGACTCACGCGGGTGCGGTCGCTTACCTTCTTCGCAATCTCTTCGGCGGTGAGCGGCTCCATCTTGATGAAGTTGATGCCGAAGTCTGCTGCGGTCTGCTTGATTTCGATTTCTTCCACCGGAGTAATGAGCGAGATGCAGAGCCCGCTACGGCCGGCACGGGCGGTGCGCCCGCTGCGGTGTACGTACACTTCGTGGTCGGCGGGGTGGTCGTAGACAATCACGTGGGTCACGTGGTCCACGTCGATACCGCGGGCGGCAACGTCGGTGCAGATGAGAATGCGAAGCTTTTTGTCGCGGAAGGCGTTGAGCGTCTTTTCGCGCATGGCCTGCGCCACGTCGCCACTGAGGGCGCCGACCTTGAATCCGTAGCCCGAAAGCACCTGTTCCAGGTAGCTCACGTCGCTCTTCTTGTTGCAGAAAATCATGCAGCTGTCGGGGTTGTAGTATTCCAGCACCTTGATGGTCATGGAATCCTTGTCCATCACGTCGCAGGGGTACCAGCGGTGTTCCAGGTTGTTTGCAATTACCTTGTCGTAGCTGAGCGAGAGGAATTCTGCGCTCGGGCGCTGGAATTCGCGGGCGAGGCTCTTCACCGTCTGCGGGATGGTGGCGCTGAACATGGTGCAAGAAATCATCTTGGGCAGGTACTTGCGGATTTTCTGCATGTCGGGGTAGAAACCCATCGAGAGCATTTCGTCGGCTTCGTCCAGCACCAGGTCGCGGATGTCGAGGAAGTCGACGTTCCCGCGCTGCACGTGGTCCATGAGGCGGCCCGGAGTGGCGACAATGATATGCACGCCGTTCTTGAGGGCTCTCAATTGCGGTTCATAACTTACGCCGCCGAAGATGGCAACAGAGCGGATGCCCGTGCCCTTCGAGAGCTTTTCAATTTCGTCTTGCACCTGGATGCAGAGCTCGCGCGTCGGCACGAGAATCAGCGCCTGCGGGAAAACGTGGTCGCGCACGATTACCTGCAAGAGCGGGAGCACGTAGGCGCCGGTCTTGCCCGAGCCGGTCTTGGATTGCACCAGCATATCGCGGGCGGCGAGCATGTAGGGGATTGTTTTCCTCTGGACCGGCATCAATTGGGTCCAGCCGTGTTCCGCGAGAATCTTCTTCTGTTCCTCGGGAAGCATGTCGAATGTGTAGTCGGGGAGCTTGTGTTCCGGTTCGATAATCTTGACCGGCGTAAGGAACGGATTTATTTCTTCTTTCTTTTCTTCTGCTATTGTATCGCTCATAGTGGGCACAAATTTAGCATTTTTGCATAGGGCGAGTGAAGTGGACTGCTCGCAAGTCCATTTCTGAGCCCAGCAAAAAACGCACGAAGTGCGTCAATGGCGAGTGCCGCGATAAAACAATTTATTGTTTTAGCATGGCCGAGCCTAGCTAAATGCACTCCAAAGGAGTGCCAAATAGCAATTTTTCACTTTTTGTTAAAGGCTCCAGTGGTATTCGAACCCGAGGCTTATGAAGCAGTCAATGGTGGAGCCTCCGATAACCGTGGGAGCCGCCGCCGCATCGGGCGTGGGGTCCACGTACATGTCGCGCCCGCGGGTGGCAATACCCGTGCGTAGCCCTATGCCGTAGTGGTTAAAGAACACGAACTGCGCGCCACCGCCGAAAAGTCCGCCCTTGTAGGCCTCCTCGAATCGGATGCGCACCTCGTATGCCTTGGAAGGCTTTTCGACTTCTTCCTTGAGGGCTATGTCCTCGACATAGAAACTGTATTGGAACCCGAGGAACGCGAACAGGTCTATGTCGAACCATTTCTTGATGTTGTACGACCTCGCGAACATCGCGTTGAGCCCGACTTCGTGCTGGTAGAAATCCCAGTGGTCGAGTTCCTCGTACACGGGGTCGTTCTCGTCGGTCTTTACGCGGTGCTTGGCGAAACGGTAGATGAGCTCGAGCCCGATAAAGCCGTACCAGATTCCGCCTACGTAGGCCGAGAGCAGCGGGTCGGAATCCTCGATAAAGTTCCAGAGGCTCACCGAGTCGCGGGTAATCCTGTAATTGCGCACCTGGCTCTTGGTGTGGCTTTCGGTCCAGTTGTCGGGAGTGAGCGGAATGTGTGCCTGCGAATGCCCTATAGAAAGCCCCGCCCATGCACGGAAATTGGGGACTTCCTTGTAAAAGTCGTCGGGCTCGTCGAGCATCTTCTTGCGCTCTTCCTTCGAGAGCCTGCGCTTTGTCTTGCCGGCAAAGAAAGTCGATGCGATCTCGTCGCCGAGCGCAATCTTGTCGTTTGTCTTGGTGACGCTACCTGTAACCTTCGGGTTTGTGGAGGTTTCGTCAAAAATGGCGACGCTTATCGTGTTCCCGATGTCGGCAAGGTAGAGCACGATGTTGTCTTCGAGATGCTGCACCTTGTCCATGAGAGCCGGGTGCCTTATATGCAGGTAGTCGTCGCCCAGCTTGGGGTTGATGTTCTTCTTGAGCCAGACGGCGTAGTGCATGGCGATAGAATCGCGTTCCCATTCGCCGAACAGGCGGCACTTGGGCTCGCCGATGCTTGGGTTGTTGCGCTTGAGCGAAAGGCAGAGTTCCTTCGGGTCCACGGGGCTCTCGCTGTCGGGAGTCCAAATGAGAATGTCGGGATTCTGCCAGAGCACGGGTCGTTTGTTGAAATAGACATTGCCCGCGAAACTCGTGGCGGCGAGCGCAAAGACAATCGCTATGGCGAGGGGAATCCTTCTCATTTCTGGACCCCCTCGTACAGGTTGATGCGGATTTTCTTTGCAGCCTCGGCTACGACGGCGCGCAGGTCTTCCATCGCAAGCTTCGCGATGGGGCGCTGTATCTCGTCTACGGCGCTGAATAGCGGGCGCTGGTTCTCGTTGTCCCACAGGGTGTACGAAAGTATCGCGCTCAGGTTGTTAGACGTCTTCTTCTCGGCACTCTCTTGCCGGATAAGTTCGTAGTCGTAGAACACTTCGCGGTTGATGTCGGTGCCGATGATGAACTCGTGGAGGATGAGGATGTATTGCGGGATTCCTCCCTGTGCATCCTTGACGTTCACGCCCTGTTCGGGAAAGTGCCCCTTGATGAACACCTTGTCGTCGAGCTTCTGGCTTTCTTCGGGGAATTTCGTGACGGCGGTATCGGGAAGTTCCTTGAGTGCGGGGTAGGCGCGCTTCATCTCGTCAAGGAAAACCTGCCGGGCGAATGCGGTCAACTGCACTTGTGCGCTTTCGGGCGCGACTTCCAGTTTCTTGGCGAACCACTTGGAACGCGTCAATATGAACGCGTTTTCCGTGCCGGTTACAGAAAGGGCGCTGTAGGGGACCTGCGTGTAGAGCGGGTGGCTTTTGGACCATCGGTACGAAGTCCCGCACCCGATAAGGATGCAGGCGACCGCACAGATGATTGCAAGCCTTTTTATCAAAGCGCTCCCTTCCAACGCTCAGACTACTGGGCGCCCCACTTTTCGCGGTAGGCGTACACCTTCTCGAGGATTCCTTCGGGAGCATTGATTGCCTTGCGGTTCTCTTCGCTTTCGAGGAATGCGATGATGTCGTTTATGTTCACGATGGAGTGCGCCTCGATGCCGTATTCGTCCTGCACGGTCTGGAGCGCGGACTTGCCGTTATCGAGCTTTTCCTTGCGGTCTACCGAGATGAGTAGCCCGATGACGTTCGCGTTCTCGATTTGCGAGAGCGCCTGCATGGTCTCGTTCACGCTCGTGCCCGCGGTAATCACGTCTTCGATAATCACCACGTTCGTCTTTTCGGCATACTTGTAGCCAACGAGCGAACCGCCCTCGCCGTGGTCCTTCACTTCCTTGCGGTTGTACGTGAAGGAGATGTTCTTGGCGTAAACGTCGCTGAGCTTCATGGCGGTGGCGGCGCACAGTGGAATGCCCTTGTAGGCCGGACCATATAGGTTCTGCGCCTTGCCGTCGAAATGTTGCATGAAAGCCGCCGCATAGAATTCGGCCAGCTTGGAGAGCGAGGCTCCGGTGCGGAACTCTCCCGTGTTGATGAAGTACGGGGTGTTGCGACCGCTCTTGGTTACGAAATCGCCAAACTTGAGGGCGCCCGATTCTACGAGGAAATGGACAAACTGATCCTTGTTATTCATAATTCCGAATTCCTAATTCCTAATCCCGAATTAACTATGCCGCTCCGGTCAGGAGGGCGAAGATGCTCGAGAATACGTTCATGTTCTCGGTCAGGACCTCGATGGCGATGAGGATGGCGAGAACTACCACGCAGAGTCCGATGTAGAAGTAGAACGACTTCTTGAATCCCTTGATCTTGAGCTTGAAGATAAGCCAGATGATGAAGCTCAGGATGGCGCTGAATATCCATGCGGCAGCACCGTTCAGGGTGACAAGCCTGCTCACGCCGAAGGTGAGCGCGATACCCGGGATGAAGAAGAACATGATGCAGAGTACGCACAGGAGGGCGAATCCCACGTAGTGGGAAAAACCGCGTTCCTTCTGGACAATGACCTGCGGTTGCGTCATCGAGGGGGCGCTTTCCGGTTCCGCAGGGGCGGGAGCCTCTTGTACGGGGGCTTCTGCTGTGGGAGCCTGTTCCTCTACTGCGGGAGCGGGGGCTGCATTTTCAACGTTTTCGTTATTGAGTTCTTCGGACATGATTGTCTCCTAGGTTTAAAACTTACAGGATGAATGTACGGCCCGCATACACGAACACGCGGTGCTCGAGCCAGAGCTTGAGGGCGGCAGAGAGCGTGCGCTTCTCGATATCCTTGCCGAGTTCCACCAGTTCGTCGATGCTGGCAGTCTCGGGCACGCGCTGGATGTCCTGGCAGATGATGGGGCCCTGGTCCAGGTCCTCGGTGGCAAAGTGTGCCGTGGCGCCGATAATCTTTACGCCCTTGTGCCATGCCTGGTGGTAGGGCTTTGCGCCCTTGAACGCGGGCAAGAATCCGTGGTGGATGTTGATGATGCGGTACTTGAACTCCTCGGTGAACGCTTCGCTCAATATCTGCATGTATCGGGCGAGGACGACCGTGTCGGTGCGGGTCTCGGCGATGATTTCGCGGAAACGGTTCTCGGGAATGCTCTTGTCGGGGTTGCTCGGCACGTAGTAGAAGGGCACGCCGAACGTGCCGCCTACGGGGCCAAGGTCGGGGTGGTTGCCCACGATGCAGCTGAATTCGCAGGGGAGGTCTCCGTCGCGGTGCTTCAGGAGCAGGTCGTACAGGCAGTGGTCCGTCTTGGATACAAAAATCGCGACGCGTTCCGTCTTGGATGTGTCGAAGAGCTTCCAGTTGAGTTCCAGGCGCGGGGCGAGCGTTTCCAGGTGCTTGTAGACTTCCTGGATGTCCGCCGATTCCATGTCAAAAACGGCACGCAGGAAGAAAGTCTCGATATCTTTTGCGGTATGCTGCTGGAGGTCGATGATGTTTGCGCCAGCTTTTGCAAGGACCTGCGTAGTGCCGGCGATGAGCCCTTTCTGGTCGGGGCAGTGGATTTGCAATATGTAACGGGTTATAGCCATATGTAAAATGTAGATAATTTGTTAAAATCCGCCCATAAAGCGGCGAAAAAAATGCTAACATTGCATTGTCAAACATTTAAAAGCAGGCAGAGAATGTTCTGTTCCAAAACAAAGTTTTTTGTAAGCGTGGCCGTTCTTGCGGGAATGGCTTTCGCTGTCCCCCCGAAAACATGGGATGCCATCTACAAGGCCGAAGGCGAGGGCGACTACACCTCGGTGAAGGTTGTTGGTAACATCCGCATGGGCAAGTACACCAACTACAAGGAAATTCAGCCCGTTTCTTTCAAGGTCGACGAGGGAATGTTCTCGTTCTCCGCTTCTGGGAACATGGTAGTTCCCGCAGACAAGATCGAGAAGGAACACTTTTACCAGCAGTGCGAAAAGACCCGCGAGGCCTGGATTTCTTACTTCAACAAGCCCATGACATTTGGCAAGGAAGAAAAGATTGTGCATATCGCCGGCGTAGACCTTGCCTGTGGCGACGATGTGTATGCCCTCAGCGATTTACGTATAAAGTTCACGAACCCCAAGGCGCAGGAATACTGGGCCGCTAATATGGAGAAGTACGAGAAGTACCAGCGCGAGCAGGTGGCGGAACTCCGCCGTGCCGAACAGCAGCACCACGCCGACATCCGCAACATGTCGGGAGCGTTTACCGACCCGCGCGACGGCCAGACCT
>Ga0310786_10001561_pt1 | contig 36836 bp, 41 predicted proteins | sample AusTroGonzalo_MG_FD_203881 | JGI IMG/M metagenome (GOLD analysis project Ga0310786, IMG submission 203881) | Bovine rumen microbial communities from tropical cattle in Woodstock, Queensland, Australia - Gonzalo_03 (v2) (version 2) | ecosystem: Host-associated > Mammals > Digestive system >... | reverse complement strand
AAATTTTAATTATTTAACAAAAATTAACATATACGTATTATTATGCTTACAAATATAGACATTTTTTACAAATAGTCAACACAAAATATTTGACTTTTGTCAATTTTTGGTTTATTTTGTAAAAAAAATTAGAGTAAAGGAGTTTTCTTTATGTTAAAAAAGACCAGTTTGGTATTAGCGTTAGTTCTTTTAGCTTCAGGCTGTACCAGAGAAGTATATTTACAAAAAGTCCCCTGTGTTGACTGTGAACCGTGTGTTGAACCCTGTACGGAATTAACCCCGACTTGTTGTCCGGAATTGGCCGTACAAACAGAAGTTCAAGTATATCAGGTATATGATTATGCGCCACAACCGGTTAATTATAATCCTTGCGGTTGTCCGACATGTGCCGCACCGGTAAGAAATTGCCGCACGGTATGTCGCGAAGTTCCCATCGCACAATAAAAAAGATAGGAGAGAAAAAGAGAGCCCCGGCTCTCTTTTTTTTTTTTCATTATAACAAAAAAACCCCACGTCAAACGCGGAGTTTTTTTGTTATTAAAAAATAAGAAAAAAATGCCAAGAAGATTAGATAAAATCTAACTTCCACAAAAGGATTTCTCCCTGCCAAAACAATGGGAAATCCCATGATAATAGCCGCAGCGACTAACTTAAACAGTTGAATCGCTACAAAAACCATTGACTTCATGGCTTTTTTCGTCGAAATTTTTTACCTAGCCTCGATTTCACTACTTAAAGCAATACGGCCATTGTCAAACAAACAAATCCAAAACAACACAAATGTTCCTCTCATTCCCACAACATCGATACTACTAAACATAGCTACTGTCTTCACTACGGGAGTTATCAGCTCCAATTCACAAAGTCATCGTGGTTCAAATTAAAACGATTGTTTTAATATAAGTTTGTAAAGGTCTCTGCAAAACACTTGTATTATAAAAGGTTAAGCAGAATTGTTATTTTTTTTGTTAATTATCATCTAAAATGTACCATAAACTTTGCAATTATCTCAAATAAGAATAAAATCAAGCATACGGATACAATTTAAGAAAGACAAAGCTAACCTAAAAAATAACAAGTATGAATTGATAATAATCTACATTTCGATAAGAAGCATAATAATTTATAGTACACTCTTAATATACCATATTTTTACCCCTTATGCAATCAAAATCGCACATCAGTGGCTTATATTGCTTCTTATTAATATGCAAAATTAAGATAGAAAAATTGCCCACAATCGCACTTGTGGTGCGCGGCGCACCTCCATAACCAGATGCCTCGACCAGAGAGTATACCTATGCCCCAAGAGAAAACCCAAGTAATGCCCCACACGCTCGTGTGGAGTATACCCCTGCCCCAAAGGAAAGCGTTTTAAAGTTATGGCTGTGCGCCGCGCACTGGCTGTCGGGCCTCCCCGACTGGATGTGCGCCTCGTACTGGCTCACGCCCTCGCGTGCGGTGGAAGGGGAAACGACCTTTTTTCTTATTATGGAATTTCTTTTTATAGAGGGTTTGTTTTTTGTGCGAATGCATTAAGTCCAGAAGAATACCCTCACGAATACCGCGATCAGCCACGGTAATTTCGGAAATCGGCCAAAAGCGGGTAATCGCTTCAATAATGGCGCAACCGGCCAAAGTTAAATCAGACTTCGATTGACCGATACAAGGATGTTTGTAGCGCCCTTCCGAACCCATGGTTTTGATTTTATTAACCGTTGCCGCCACGTCGGGTGCCGAAATGGCAATACCATCCACGGCCGAACGATTATAGCGTGGCAATTTTAAGTGAACCGCCCCCAAAACCGTTACCGTACCGGATGTTCCGATAACTTGAATTTCCTGATTTTGGATTGCTTCAGAGATGTGATATTTCTCTTCAAATTCCGCCAAAATATTTTGTGTCCGTTCCATCACGGTAGAATATTCGAGCGTGCTCATTTCATGACCGGCAAAAGCTTCGGACACCGTCACCACACCATAAGGCAGCGAAACAAAGCCCTCAATAAAAGTCTTACCGAAATCGGTCACACGTGCCAAAGAAATCTGCGTTGAACCGCCCCCGATATCAAACACCAACACACGCTTGATGTTGCGGTTTAAAAGCGGCAAACAACCGACCACCGAAAGACGAGCTTCTTCTTTAGAAGAAATAACCTCCAATTCAATACCGGCATCACGCTTAACCATGTCTACAAATTGCGCCACGTTTTTTGCACGACGACAAGCCGCCGTAGCCACAAAACGCGAAGCGGTAATCGGCATATATTCATCAATCACCCCGCGACAGACTTTAAGTGCCTGGAGTGTACGTTTCATTGCGCGTGAAGAAAGTTCATTATCCTGAATAATCCCCTCGCCCAAGCGTACGACCTTAGAAAATGTTTCCACCACGCGAAAAGAAGTGGTGGTCGGGGTAGCAATCACCAAGCGACAAGAATTTGTTCCCAAATCGATAGCGGCATAATTATCTGCCGGTTGCGCAGTTTGGTTGAGCGCAATATTTTTATAATTCTGTCCTTTTTTCATGCCCGCTTTCTTATTTTTTCTTATATGCGGCAGTCCTTTATTATCTTTCAATTTATGCTCCAAAATAGAGATTCTCTCAATTAATTTGGCCCATCATACAACCGGATATTTATTATTGCAACAGAGATTATGCATTATCAAACAAATAAAAAATAATACTCCCGCTCCACGAGAAAACCCTAGTAATGTCCGTCGGACTTCCCCGACTACACCTCTGCACTGGCTCATGCCCACGCGTCGACTATAAATTATCGTTCAGTTCTTCAGCCGCAAATGTATCTCCATCTATTCCCATTTTACAGCAGTTATCATTATGTGACAAATTATATATCCACACCCCGCCTAATATCGCTATAACAACTAAAACCAAAAGATTAAAAGTATCTCTTTTAGTTACACTCTTTTCTTTTTTAACAAAACCTTTAATCACTCTAACAACATAAAATATCGCAAAAATCGGCATTGCATAAATGTATGGCAATAGAGGAAACTTAATTTCCGGACCACAACAGGCATTATGAGCTATCGCATCGCCAAAAAAATCTGCTATTGTAAAAAGAGCAAGGTACCACCACATACTTTTATATTTCTTAAAATAAATCAATAATAGCACTATCGTATAAACCAAGACAAAAGTGATAATTTTAAAATACGCAGCAAAATAAAGAAAAACATTAACCGCATAATACCCAGAATCTATCCTATGTACATCAATATACCCTGCAATGCATAAAGAAAAAATAATTACACAAAAGATGAGAAAACACCAAAGATTAACCTTGTCTTTCTTTACCTCTCCTTTTATTTTTTCTACCATATTTTTATCCCTTCAGTTATATAATGCTCTCAGTTGGATAGTACACCTCTGCTCCACGGGAAAGCCCAAGTAATGGCTCAGCCCCTCGGCTGCTCACTCGCCGACGTAGCCCATTTCGAGACGAATCAGTTCGCGCAGATTATCGATAGGAACGAGTTTATTCTTGTCATCAAGATAATGCCAATAAACCCAACCGTTACAGGTAATGGAATGCTGTGCGGCGGCACCGATTTGGTGAATAGAGCCGACTTCATTTTTAAATTTGATGGTACCGTCGGAACGAACCACGGCTTTAACTTTTTTCTTATCATCATAAAGGGTATCACCCGGAGCGATAAGACCGCGTTCGATAACCGCGCCGAACGGCACTTTTGGAGCCTTACGTTTGCAGGTAAATTCAAAGGCGGTATCGTCATTGGAAACTTCAACGGCATCGATACGCTGACGTGCGCCTTTGATATAGGTCAAATCTTTTTCGATACCGATAAATTTACGACCGAGCTTTTTGGCGACCGCACCAGTGGTACCGGTACCGAAGAACGGATCTAAGATAACATCACCGACATTGGTCGAAGACATGATAACGCGATAGAGCAGTGCTTCCGGTTTTTGTGTCGGATGAAGTTTTTCGCCGGTTTTATCGTTTTTAAGGCGTTCGCTACCGGTACAAAGCGGAATTTCCCAAGTTGAGCGCATTTGCACATCATCATTCATCGCCTTCATGGCTTCATAATTAAAGGTATATTTTGCCTTTGGATTTTTGGTCGCCCAGATAAGGGTTTCATGAGCATTGGTAAAACGCGTTCCCTTAAAATTGGGCATCGGATTGGTCTTATTCCAAATAATATCATTTAAAATCCAAAAACCGAGATCTTGCATAATATAGCCGACACGGAAAATATTGTGATAGGAACCGATAACCCAAATTGTACCGTTGTCTTTAAGAATACGGCGGGCTTCGGTCATCCAGGCCTTGGTATATTTATCATATTCGGCAATGCTTTCAAAGCTGTCCCACTCTTCATACACGCCCTTTACATCGCTGTTATCGGGACGACGTAACGCATCACCCAGTTGCAGATTATACGGCGGATCGGCAAAAATAACATCAATGGAGTTATCTTCGATTCGTTTCATAGTTTCCACGCAATCAGCATTGATAACGGTATTTAAAATATTATCTAAATTATACTTGCCCATGAGGAACTCCTCAAAAAAATCTCGTTAGCGACATCATACGGGCAATTTAGTTAATATAATCTGAACAAAAAAAATATTTTTTTTGCATTCTAAATTAGTTTTGATTATATAGTAGGTTTGAGAATAAAAAAAAGGGAGTAAAGATTGAGTAACGCCGTTATTGCCATCGTTATCTTAGTATTAAGCTATGTTGCTCTTTTCACCGAAAAGATGAATCGGGCGATTGCCGTCATGCTCGGTGCCTCGGCCATGGTTTTGTTTGGAGTGCTAAACTACGAACAGGCCGTTGAAGGGGTAGATTTTAATACTTTAGCACTTTTAATCGGTATGATGATTATCGTCGGTATTACCGAAAAATCCGGCGCCTTTTTGTTTGCCGCCACTTTTGCGACCCAATTGGTTAAAGCCAGCCCGCGTGGCATATTGGCTGTTTTGGGCATTGTAACCGCGGTATTATCAGCCTTCTTAGATAACGTAACCACCGTATTATTGATTGTCCCGATTACCATAGAAATTACCAGAAAGCTGAAATTAAACGCCTACCCTTATTTATTAATGGAAATTTTTTCTTCCAACATCGGCGGCACGGCCACATTTATCGGCGATCCGCCAAACATTTTAATCGGCAGCGCCTTAGGTTTAGGCTTTACCGATTTCTTAAAAGAGTTAACCCCATTAGTCATATGTTGCTTGGCCATATTGTTGCTAACCTTTGATATCGTATATGGCCGCAAACTGAGCACCACCGAAGAAGCTCAAAAAGAGGTGATGGATATTAACGTTTATGACTGTATCACCAATAAAAAGTTGCTCTATAAATCCTTAAGCGTGTTAGCCATCACCATCGGCGGTTTTATCTTTTTTGAACGCTACAATCTCCCCAACGGTACAATTGCCTTGTTTGGCGCCACATTGCTCATGGCTTTATATACTTGCGGTCTGCCGCATCAGGAACGTGATACCAAAACCGAAGAAGCGTTTTCGTTGGTTGACTGGACCACCATCTTTTTCTTTGCCGGTTTGTTTGCCATTGTTTACGGATTAGAAGCCGCCGGTATTTTGGAATTTTTAGCCGAAAAGGCCTTAGAAGTGGTTAATGGTAGTGTTGAAAAAGCCGCCTATATGGTCTTATGGACATCGGCTTTATTATCAGGATTGATAGATAACATCCCGTTTGTAGCCACCATGATACCTTTATTAAAGAAGATAGAAATAAGTTTAGGTGGCAGAGAAGCGATGATGCCGGTTTGGTGGGCTTTATCAGCCGGTGCCTGCTTTGGCGGTAACGGTTCATTAATTGCCGCCTCGGCCAACGTTATTGTTGCCGGTATCGCCGCACGTGAGGGACGAGCCATCAACTTTATTAAATTTTTGCTCTGGTCAATACCGGTTATGCTCACAAGCATCTTGATTGCCACCGCTTATTTGTATATCAGACACTTTATGTAAGCGAAAGGACTAAAAGTTTATGTTAAACGAATTAACATTTTTCTCCGCACAAACCACCGCCTTGTTGGCCATGGGTGTCTGTTACTTACTGTTATTTACCGAACTGCTCAATCGAGCCGTTGTCACCATCATGTTGGCCAGCGGTTTAATGATGATTGGTACCATCAGTTATGAAGAAGCCCTTATTGCTATAGATTTTAACACTTTATCGTTATTAACCGGCATGATGATAATCATAAGTATTGCCGAACGATCGGGAATGTTTCAATATGTGGCCGTTTGGGGCACCAAAAAAGTTCATGCCAATCCGGTGGGCATACTCATTGTTTTAGGCTGTGTTACAGCGGTATTTTCTGCCTTTTTGGACAACGTGACTACCGTCTTGCTGATTGTCCCGGTATCTTTACAGATTACTCAAAAGTTAGAGGTCAACCCTTATCCCTATCTGTTGATAAACATCTTTGCTTCCAATATCGGTGGTACGGCAACTCTAATTGGTGATCCGCCGAATATCTTAATCGGTAGCGCTCTAAATTTGAGCTTTACTGATTTTATCTGCAATTTAGCCCCGGTCGTTATCATTATTATGATAGCCCTGATTTGGTTATTTGTTCATTTCTGGGGGCCAACCATGAAAGCCTCGGAGGCTAATCGCAAATTGGTTATGAGCATTAACGAAAAAGATGCCATCACCGACTTTAAATTACTTTGGCAATCTTTAATCGTTTTAGCCTGTGTTATCAGCGGCTTTATCATTGCCGAAGAATTCGGTATGGAAAACGGATTTATTGCCCTAGCCGGTGCAGCGGTTATGTTATTGCTCTACACCTTCAATCTGCCGCACTTAGAAAGTAACGGCAAGGTTGAAGATGTCTTAAACCACGTAGACTGGATTACCATCTTTTTCTTTACCGGCTTATTTATTATTGTCGGTGCACTGGAGGTAACCGGTTTTCTGGTAGAAGTCGGCAACTATCTGGTAGAGATAACTGAAGGAAGCTTACAAAAGAGCGTCTTTGCTATTTTGGGTGTCTCGGCAGTCTTTTCGGCTATGGTCGATAATATCCCCTTTGTTGCCACCATGATCCCCACCCTAAAAACCATGGAAGAAAGTTTGGGCGGCAGAGAAGCAATGATGCCGGTTTGGTGGGCCTTATCTCTGGGGGCCTGCTTGGGTGGCAATGGTACCCTAATTGGTGCTTCAGCCAACGTTATTGTCGCCGGTATAGCAGCCCGTGAAAAGCGTCCCATCAAATTTTTAAGGTTTATGATTTGGTCCATACCGGTCATGGTGATGAGCGTCTTAATCGCTGCCGTATTTTTATATTGTAAATATTTTCTCTGACAATGATACACATACACCAATGAAAACGCTTGAAAACAATTTCAGACGACATTAGATTATAAACCTAAACCAATCAATGAGGTCTAAGATGAAACACATAATTAAATTATTAGTTCTGTTTTGCCTGATAAGTTTCAATGCCCACGCCGGCGCCGGCAAGGAAGACATCAAAAAGGTGGAAGATTACTTAAATTCCATCAAAACGATGTCTGCCCATTTTATCCAAATTGCCAGCAACGGTGAAAAAGTGGAAGGTCAACTTTATGTTGAAAAACCCAATAAAATACGCATGGAATACGGCGCGCCGTCAAACATCTTGATTGTCGGCAACGGTGACTATATCGTTTATTATGACAAAGAATTAGAGCAAATCACCAATATTGATTATGAGGATATTCCGGCCGCTTTAATTTTGGCCAACACGGTTAAGATTGACGGTAAAGAATTAAAAGTAACCGATTTTGCCAAAGACCCCGGTATGACCAAAATGGTTTTGCAATATGCCAAAGCCGGTGATTTAGGCCCCTTCACTTTAGTTTTTTCCAACAATCCGTTTACCCTAAAACAATGGAAGGTCATCACCCCGCAATCGCTCGAAGTTTCCTTATCTTTATATGATACGGTCATAGATAGCAAACTAGATCAGAATTTATTTAAGTTCAGCAAAAAAGAAAGCCAAAAGAAAGATAAGAAATATAAGAAAAAGAAATAAGATTAAACCCCTCAAGCGGATGCTTGAGGGGTTTAGTTTTTTAAGAAAGTTCTTCCTTTGGACCAACATCGAAAACGAAGAATAAGATGACCAGTGCCCAGAATCCCAGGAAGACAGCAACAACCACATTAAACAACCACAACATAATGTGGTTGTCATAGACGTATTCTTTCATCTGATAAGTCTCCGGTATTATTGCTATTAGCACCAGGAAAAACCATCCAATAACGGCACGTTGTCCAAACTCAAATTAGTGATTTAAGTTGAACTCATCCATTGTTTTGGCCTTAGCTACAGGATAATACAATGCCAGAGCAACAGCCAAAACGGCAATGAGAGAAATTAACGGACGCTCACAAGAGTACCCGTACTCAATTGCACGAACGACGGATGACACACAAACGGCCACAGGCCCGCAAACAATGAGAGCCACAATGCTTCTGTAGCTCATCACTAGATTTTTAATCCTTTTCATATATTGTATTCTTTAATTAAACTTCCACTCGGTACCTGATACAAATGTATAGGTATAATATATCTTATCACAAAAGATTGTACCACATTTTTGCCCCCTCGTCAACATTTTTAGACAAAAATTTTCATTTTACCCCATCATAAACAATCTGAAACATTTTGTTATCAGAAAACCGCATAACATTTTTGACAATTAGCTTAAACCCGAATAACATACCCCGTATGAATAACTTTTTTATGGGAGAAAATTATGATACATCAAACTGCCTTTGTTGAACCCGGTGCACAAATTGATCCGAGCGTTGAAATCGGTCCGTTCTGTTTTATTTCCGGCAAGGCTAAAATCGGTGCCAATTGTCGTTTATTGGCCAGAGTAACCGTTTTGGGCAACACCACCATCGGCGAAGGCAACATTATATTCCCGGGCGCCTGCTTGGGTGGTGGTCCGCAAGACCATGGCAATGAATTTCAAGACAATGCTCGCTTGTTCATCGGTAACAATAACGTCATCAGAGAAAATGTAACCATGCACTGTGGCACCCCGAAAGGTCAGACTTCCATTAACGGTGAAGAACCTGAAAAATTGACCACCCGCGTTGGTTCCAACGGTATGTTTATGGTTAACTCGCACATTGCTCACGACTGCGTTGTCGGTGATAATGTTATCATGACCAACAATGCGGTTATCGGCGGTCACGTACGTATCGGCGATGGTGCCATCTTGGGTGGTAACTCCGCTGTACACCAATTTGTTCGTATCGGCAGAAAAGCCATGATTGGTGGTATGACCGGTGTTGCCAGAGATGTTATCCCGTTTGCCATGGTGACCGGTGACCGTGGTTACTTAAGAGGCTTAAACCAAATCGGTATGAAACGCAGCGGCTATGATGAAGCCACCATTAAATCTGTGGTCAGAGCATATATGTTCATCTTTAAAGGCAAAACCGGTACATTTGAAGAGCGTGTTGCCGAAGCCAAAACCAAATTTGCCGACAATGAAATTGTTCAAGAGCAATTACAGTTCATTGCCGAAGCCATTCACGGCAAGAGACAAGTTTTGATTGCCGAATAGTCGTTTTATCAAAAGAAATAATAAAACCCCGTTGCTTAACAGCAGCGGGGGTTTTATTAAGGTTTTTCGACAAGAGCATTACAATCATTAATCACCTGCTCTACCGTTAAAGACAATTTATGACTAAGCCACTGGTTAATCATCTCATCAGAGATGGAAACACCGCAAAAGTGTTCAATATCCAAAGCCAAATTCATAAAATCCACCTCATCCATCAACAAATCTTGAAACAATTTTTTCTCTGCAAAGTTCTTATGCGGCACATCACAAAGAATATTTTTCAAGATTTCACGCATGTTTTCTAAGGTTAATTTTTTCATATTAAATAATTTTAATTTTCTTTTGCCCCGGTTATGGAACTTTGCTTTCCTCCGTTTCAACCTTCCTTCGTGCTACTTCATAAGTTGTTTTCACACTGTCAAATCGAGGATCGGTTTCGATAATATGAGCAATACACGGCAATAATTTCCATCGTGTTCCGAAGCTAAACAAAAGGTTAGAACAGTTCTGACCGCAAATTCCCCATGGGGTGCAATGCACACTGGCAATAAGTTTCTGGAAAACAAAATCATTTTGCGGCTCAAGATTTAATGCCTCAATATTTTTCCAAAAAGTATTTTCCAGATGGCCGTAGCACGCAATATATGCCACGCAGGCAATATCATGCATCAATTCAGCAGTATGTTTCTTAAACCATCGGTCCTTAGAATCTTCCGGACGGGTTTGAGGGTCATAAAGGTTCACCTTTTTCAGATTGTCAAACAAACTGTTAAACGGGTTTGACAAACAGCTTTGATCACTTTCATTAATAATCAAATCTTCAGCCGTCAGTTCATTCTCTGAAGGCGCCTCACTTTGTCCCTTTTGCGGCTTGGTTCGCCCCTGATAATGCGCAAGCAAAAGAAAGGCTGCGATAAGCGGAACTAAGCAGTAAAGAACATTCCAAAAATCATAATACTCCATAAGCAATATTGTTTTAAAATTAGACTAATAATATTTCGATATAATTGTAAGTAAACAGGCGGAATCATAAATAAAAAAATTTCTTAAGTCAAGCCCGTACAAACAAAAATCAGCCATAGTTATACACCTTAAAAGCTTAGAGTATTGATAAATAAAACAAAGCTATGCTAAAATCGTTAAAGAGGTCAAAAGTAGGATAAACAATGCGAACCTATCAAAAAATATTATTCATTTTCATTGGTGTGCTGGCTGTTGCAGCGCTCATTTTTGCCATATATTCAAAACCGACAAAACGCTATGCCGTCTTTGCTGGTTATAATGCTGACGGCACACTTCATCCTTACGTTATCACCTATTTAAAAGGCCTAAATGAAGTTACCGACGGTGTTGTTTACATTGCTGATTCATCGCTTTTGCCCGCAGAAGAAGAAAAGCTGAAAGATTTGACCATTCATTATGAAAACGTTCGTCACAATGAGTATGATTTCGGCAGTTATAAAAGAGGTTATAATTGGCTCAAAAATAACGGTTATTTAAAAAGAGCCAAAGAGCTTATTTTTGCCAATGACAGCACCTACGCCCCAATGACAAGTTTTAAGCCGATGTTTGATAAAATGGATAAAAGAACAGATTTGGATTTTTGGGGTGATTTGCAAAACACTCGTTTCAGCCGACACGTTCAATCTTACTTTATTGTCTTTAGAAAAAGTGTTTTAAGGTCCAAAGTATTTGATACTTTTATTAATAGCATCAGACATCAAATAGACCCTTCGTTATACATCACGGAATACGAAGTCAGATTAACCCCTATGTTAGAAAATTTGGGTTACAAATGGGATAGTTATATGCCGTATAAAGAGTTAGCATTCTTAACAGAAGATCCCGATAAAAATGTCTTCCCGCTGACATTAATATCCAAATTCAATCATCAATTTTTGAAACGTCGCACCTTTACCCATAGCTTACCGATATTGGAAAACCGTACCGAATTATTGGCTTATATTAAAAAACACTATCCCGAAAGATATAAAGAGATAAAAGCAGAAATCAATCCGATGTATTTGCCCAAAGAAGATCAATAACCACCCAGAAATACCAGAGTACCCCTGCCACGAGGGAAAGCCCAAGTAAAGACCGTGCGCCACTGCACCAAATAAAAGATTGACAGATTTAAATCAAAATGGTACAATGATGGTATAATTTCGCATAAAGGGATAAGATTATGCCGGTAAATTTATTAAATGAAAAAGATCTCAATAACTACCTTTCCGATATAGTTTATCACGGGGATAAAATGGAAACATTTAAGTCCGGTGATTTTAAGAGCACAGCCTTTGTTGAGCAGAATAAAGATGCGATTGTGCGCTCAATGCTTTTGCAATGGTGCAAACACAGACTGCGCGCCTATTTAGCCGAAGATTTACCCGAACACAAAGCTTTTTTAACAGAAATCACCAAAGCCGAGCCCGATCTGCCGTCATGGGCCGAGCATTGCCTTGCTGAGGGAAAACCCATACACCGCTTTAATGCAGATTTAATCCCTGCAAGTCTAACCGAAAATATCACCACTATTCGTGATTATCTGTATTCAGCTGCCGAAAGCTACATTAATAAGACCTTGGCGCGCATCAAAGATACCAATGCCAAAGAAAAAGATAAAGAAAAAGCCTCCCCCAAGCTGCGCATTGATTACCTCAAAACCCACGACTCATATGATACTTTTGAAAAAACCTTAAACGAAGCAAAGAAATGGCATGAAATCATGGCTGAAAAAGCCACCCTTAAAAAGCGCAACGAAAAGATGTATCAAGCCTCTCTCTCCGGCACCAAAGAAATTATGAAATTAAAAGATGACATGCGCATCGTACGCCTGACCACCCCCGAAGCGCTTGATTATGAAAGCGAATATATGGGGCATTGTGTCGGCAAAGGAGGCTATGATTCAGATGTCCAAAAAGGAACAACCATCATCTATTCTTTGCGAGATGAAAACGATATGCCGCATGCAACTTTTGAAGTACGTGTTAATGAAGATACTAATAAAGAAGAAATACATCAGTGCAAAGGCAAAGGAAATAAAGCTCCCGTCAAGAGATACTTCCCCTACATACAAGAGTTTGTCTTAGACAGAGAACTTGAAATTGTCGGTGATACAAAAAATACCGGCCTAATCAAGTTATATGATGAAGATTCACAAACATCCCAATATTATGATATGTATAACATCCCCAAAGACAAAAAATTAATTTGCAAAGGAACTTTAGATTTACGCAATATGGACTTAACCGAGTTGCCGGATTTATCCAATGTTATCGTTGAAGGATCCTTTGATTGCTCAGACAATCAGCTAACATCACTAGAGGGTTGCCCAAAAGAAGTAAAAAAAGATTTTTTTTGCTCACATAATCAACTGACATCATTAGAGGGCGCTCCGCAAAAAGTCCATGACTTCTATTGCTCAGATAATCAACTGACATCATTAGAGGGTTGCCCAAAAGAAGTAAGAGGAGATTTTGATTGCTCAAATAATCAACTGACATCATTAGAGGGTGCCCCACAAGAAGTAGGAAGATCCTTTGATTGCTCATATAATCAACTGACATCATTAAAAGGCACCCTACAAAAAGTAGGAGGATCCTTTGATTGCTCAGATAATCAACTGACATCATTAGTTGGTGCCCCACAAGAAGTAGGAGGATCCTTTTTTTGCTCAAATAATCAACTGACATCATTAGAGGGTGCCCCACAAGAAGTAGGAAGATCCTTTGATTGCTCATATAATCAACTGACATCATTAAAAGGCACCCTACAAAAAGTAGGAGGATCCTTTGATTGCTCAGATAATCAACTGACATCATTAGTTGGTGCCCCACAAGAAGTAGGAGGATCCTTTAATTGCTTAGATAATCGACTGACATCATTAGAGGGCGTCCCACGAGAAGTAGGAGGATCCTTTGATTGCTCAATTAATCAACTGATATCATTAGAGGGCGCTCCGCAAAAAGTAGGAGGATCCTTCATTTGCTCAGATAATCCACTTTCCTCCCCGGAAAAAGATAACGACCAAAGAAAAGAATACATCAAAGAACTATCTCAATCTGTTCGCTATAAAATCAAAAGAAAAGAAGCCGCCAAAAACATCTCCCCGCTCAAAGGTGAAATCAAACCCAAACGAAGCGGCAAAAGCAAAATCATTGCCAAAATAAACATTACATGGGAAACCTTGAAACAACGCTTCACCAAATAAAGGCCGTGCGCCACCGCACCCTCGTGTGCCCATAAAATTGCCCACAACCTCAATGAGCATATTGATAAATAAAATAAAAATATGCTAACATCTACCAAAATAAAACCGGAGTAGATAATGAAAACCTATCAAAAAATAATAATCCTTATTCTTGTTATCAGTATCGCCTTGGCCACACTGATTTATTTCATAGTCCCACAAGATAAAAAGCGCTATGCAGTCTTTGCCGGTTATAATCCTGACGGCACCATTCATCCTTATGTCATCACCTATTTAAAAGCCTTAAATGAAGTTAGCGACGGGGTGGTTTACATTGCAAATTCTCCGCTTATTTCCAAAGAAGAAGCCAAATTAAAAGAACTCACCATTCATTATGAAAACAGGATTCACGGTGAATATGATTTCGGCAGTTATAAAAGAGGATATAATTGGCTTAAAGATAACGGCTATTTAGAAAAAGCCGAAGAACTTATTTTTGCTAATGACAGCACTTTTGCACCGGTGACAAGTTTTAAGCCAATGTTTAAGCAAATGTCTCAAAGAAAAGATTTGGATTTTTGGGGCGATTTGCCGGATAATCGCTATGCCTTGCACTTGCAACCGCATTTTTTGGTCTTTAGAAAACAGGTTTTTCAATCTGAAACCTTTGCCGATTTCATAAATCAGGTTAATAAGGAAAATCACATTTCCATCTATATCCTAAAGTATGAAGTAAATCTAACCCCTTACCTCGCTGGCAAGGGCTATAAATGGGATAGTTATCTCTCTGATAAAAATATGCCGGATCTTGAATCAGAAGACAAAGATGCATATCCGTTAACCTTAATATCAAAATACAATCATCAGTTCTTAAAACGCCATACATTTGGTCCTCTTGCCCAAATCAAAGAAGACAAAGGTGAATTGTTAAAGTATATAGAGAAAACTTCTCCCCAACTCCATAATGACATTATGGCAGAAATATTCCCTTATAAGAAGGATAAAAAATAATGCAAAAGCCCTCTCCGATATTGTTACGCAACTTGCTGTTTTCATTATTGTTTATCTCTTTTGCTTTGCAAATGATCATGTCATATTTTGCCCGTATTGAAGTCAAAGAAGACTTTGCTCCTTATAAGGCTAACAAAAACACCACTATTTTTGCGGCATACAGTAGTGACGGTACCGTGTCGGATTATGTCATAAGCTACCTCAAAGCCCTAAAAGAAATTTCCCCCAATATTATTTATTTAACCGACAATCCGATCAGGCGCAAAGATATAGATAAAATCTCACCATATATTACTCGTTTAGAAGCTGTCCGCCACGGCGAATATGATTGGGGAAGTTATAAAAGAGGTTATAACTGGCTTAAAGATAACAATCTGCTCCTCAAAACAAACAAGTTGATTTTTGCCAATGATTCATCTTTGTTGGTAGCCACAAGCCTAAAACCGATCATAGATAAAATGCCCGACGATGCCGACTTTTATGGAATCACGGCCAATCAAGACGGTACTTACCACCTGCAAAGTTATTTTTTGGTGTTTAACTCTAATGTCTATACAAGCGATGAATTTGCCCGTTATCTTGACAAAGTAAAAAAAGAAAAAGACGGCCTAACGGTTGCCTATCGTTATGAAGTGCCATTGACATCATTTTTAGAAAATTTAGGCTTTAAGTCTGCCACCTATATTCCTTATGAAGCACTAAGCGATCTACCGCTCAACGATAAAAATTGCTATCCGTTGACCATGCTTTCCAAATATCACACCCCACTGTTAAAATTACGCACTTTTACTGAAAGATTGGACGTCCAAGAACCTCGACGCCTGGTTTTTAAATACTTAAAAGACAGTAATTCTAAAGCTTATAAAGAGCTCATCGCACACTTAAAGCACATTAAATCCCCCTATTTAAAGGATAATCGATGATGACAAAAGCCCCCATCCATTCTCTATCTTTGTTAAAACTTATCGCCGTTTTTGGTATCTTAGGCTGCCACACGTCTTTAATTGATGTTTTTGATGCTTGCGGCAGAATGGTTGAAATTCTGTTTTTAGCTTCCGGTTTTTTGATGGCCTACAATCATTATGATGATAAAAAAATCCCCACCGGCTGGCAAATTGTCAAATCAAAATTACCGCGTTTCTACCCCATTCATTTAATCTGCTTTTTACTCCAATGGTTATTTGTTGCTACCTGGGCCATGAAACCTCTCTACTTTTTCCTCTCTGTCGGCATATTAAATTTAACCTTACAACAAGCTTGGTTTGTCAGAACCGAATTCAGCTATAATAACGTTTCCTGGTTTTTATCAGCCTTAGTTTTTTGCTATGTTATGACACCGTCCATTAAGCGCTTTATCAAAAGTGCCGAAGAACAAAAATTCGGCTTATTAAAAGCCTTTTTAGCAATTGTCATCGTCAGATTTTATTGCGAATATTTATCGGCCAATGCTGAAAAATACGTTACCTTTGACATGCATTGTAATCCGTTCGTACAAATGTTAAATTATGCCCAAGGATACATCACTGCCGTTGCTTTTATGCAAAAAAACAAATTCACTCAGCTGCTAAAAGAAATACCGACCTGGCAATTAACAGCTTTTCAGGTCATGATTGTTACCCTATATATGCTTTGTTGTTATCGCTTGCCCGATATGGAGCGCGCCTTCTTTGTACTTATTGCCTTACCGGTATTTTACATTTTGGCTCTTGACCGCGGCATTATTCGCAATATCGGAGCCCTAAAGCCTATAAGTTGGCTTGCTTCCATGACTTTGGAAATATTTATGTTCCACTCGTTTATCTTATATAAACTTCCGGTCGAAAAAGAAAATCCGATGAGTTATGTCGTATTTTTTGCGGTAACCATGGCTGTTTCCATCAGTTACCACATGGCCTATCAATACATCATCAAAGGCATCAAAAAAGTGCAGGCTTAAGCTTTTTTAACCACAGCCCACACACCCTCAACCGAATTGCGTTCATATTTTTGCTTGGCAAACAACTGCAGTTGGCAATCTTTGGAAACGGCAAAATATTCCTTTCCGCCGCTTTTTAAATTCCAATGCTTTTCTTCACGCGAACAATGGGCGCAATCGTTACGACGAATACATACCGCCGAGGTAAATAACGGCGGATAACAAGATAAAATTTGCACCAACGGCAACGGCGAAGTTTGTACCGTTTGAGCCATATTTTTTTCGGAACTTTCAAGCGCCAATGTGGCAAAACAAGCCCCCATTTTTTTGAGCTCTGCCGCCGCCATTCGATTCATCACATAAAGAAAACTTCCCGCGCCGATTTTGATATCTTTATAGCTTTTAAGCATCTCGAATGCATAGTAATTTTCAGCCACAAAATGTCTGACCCCGGCATCATAAAATATCCTCACCACTTCAGCAAGTTTAATTGTATTGCGACAAATTTGCGGCAGCGAAAACCACCCATTTTCAAGTTCATCTTTGTTAAAATTCTCAACTAAAGAATGAAGATTAAGCTCTAAAATATTTATTTCACGACACTGCTCTTTTGGCGTCATACCGAAAGCTTTGACTTCTGGTAGCACCGGAGTTACCTCATTTTTTGCCACATCGCTTTCCAAAACCGCTACCAACTGCCGTCTTAAATCATTTAAAAGTGATGCCGGTGCAAATAACCCTTTAGCATTAACCACATCAACTTCCATAAAACGAATAACGCTGTCATTTGTCTTAGAAAAAGCTGTTTCAACCGCCTCTCTGGTTTTACGTGCATCTTTCGCCGGCAAAAATTCCCCTTTAACACAAACGGCCTTATCCTCACTCATCGCCCAAATCGTATCGCTTAAAATTTCCACCTTAACCGAAAAATCATTTGTCTGATGAAAAGCATGCGCCTTGGGTTTATCGTAGTCATAACGGCCTTTCACCGCCGAAGACGAAGCTAAATAAATCGGAGCATGAAGGGCAATATGCGGATGATCCTCCGGTAATTCCAATTCCACCGTTTGTCCGGCAGTTGCTTCAAAAACCGATTTCTTATCTACAAAAAGTGACTTAACTCCAAATCCGTACGGTTTTTCATCAAATCCGGAATCAATTTGAATTCCGTCATAACGAGCCACATTTCGCGCGGTTTTAAACACCAAACGATTTTTGATAATTTTTTCCACTTCACCGATAACAAGCCCGCGATGGCCGACAAATTTTTCATCTGTTACATCTTTGCTCTTACCGTTGAAATGAAACTGACACCACGGTCGTGAAAAGATTTGTTTAATATCCTCCGCCTCATTTTGATTTTTCTTTTCTCCATCCAAAATATGACGATAATAATTAGTTACTGCCGCCACATAAAGAGGTGATTTTTTCCGTCCCTCAATTTTTAATGACAATGCCGGAATTTTAAGCACTTTTTCTTCAAGCGCCAAATCTTTCATCGAAAACAAATGCCCCTTAAAATGCTCTCCCTCGCCCTCACAATTATAGATGGCACGACATGGATAAACACATCTTCCGCGATTAGCACTCTTTCCATATTCCAAGGCCGAAAACAAACATTGTCCGCTGTAAGAATAACACAATGCACCGTGTATAAATACTTCCAAATCCAAATCTGGTAATTCTTTAGCAATATTTTTAATTTCCGCCTCTGTTAATTCACGTGCCAAAACCACCCGCTTAAACCCTAAAGATTGCAAAAATTTTGCCCCCTCAAGATTATGCACTGCCATTTGTGTACTGGCATGAAGTTCAATTTCCGGTGCCAATTTTTTTAAGAGATAAATAACACCCAAATCCTGCACTATCACCGCATCAATTTTTGTTTTTTTCAAAACCGCGATTGTTTCCGGCAGTTCGGCAATTTCTTCCTCGTTTAGAATAGTATTAACGGCCACATAAACCTTACGCTTAATCGAATGCGCATAAGCACAAAACTCATCCAATTCTTCCGCTGTAAAATTCTCTGCGCCGGCCCGGGCAGAAAACTTTGTTAAACCAAGATAAACGGCATCTGCCCCATAATAAAGGGCAGCATATCCCGCTTCAATATTTCCGGCCGGTGCCAAAAGTTCATGTTTCATCAATTTATGCTCTAAAAAGATTATCAATAAGCGGCAAAATAACCTCAGGAAGTACTTTTGTCAACAAAAATTCACTCTCCACCGTCATCACCAAAATTCCCCCTTGAATTATAAAAACAAAACATTATTTAGCAAAAAAAAGGAGAAATTAAATGGAAACCTGTTTGTTTATCGCGCTGATTTTTATCTACATCTTAACCACGGCTTTTTTATCCCCAAACACTCTCAAACGATTATGGACTTCAGCCTTCATCATCTCATTTATCCTAACTGCGGTTGCCATCGCCTATGTCAAAATTTATGCCGATGAAACCTTGATGAAAGTAGGCGAATTAAATTGGTATTATCTCTTGTATGTTTTCGGTTCGGTCAGTGTCGTTTTGGGTGTGATTATCTTGTGGTTATATAAGCGCGGTTTAATAGAGATTTTCACCGCTTCACCGGACGATGAAAATCAATAATTCACCTCTCAAATAATGTTGACACTAACTTAAAAAAATGGTATCCTATCAGTATAAATAACGAGTGGGAGGCTACCATGAGATTAAAAGATAAATTAAAGACCGCAGCCATCGTCTTAGGCTTTGGCTTTGTCACGTCTTGCTCCAGCAAAAGAGAAAAGCTTGAACCGAATGAAAGACCGGAAACGGAAGCCGCTCAAGATGACTTGCAAAAAAAGATTTTTGACGTTGTTCCGGAAGATGGCAGCATCTCCTATGAAGACGCTAAAAAATTAGCCGAAACCGACAAAGGTGAGGAAGTCAGCAAAAGATTAAGCAAAACATTGACCGATGCCGGTATTCCTCTCACTAAACCCGGAAAAAACGGTAAGGACTCAATTCTTTATAGCGTTCAGCACATGAATGAAGGAAGTTGTGAAAAGCCAGAATGGGTGTTAAAAAATCCGCGCTATGCTCTCAATCAAAAAAGGGGAAACACCAAAAAAGTAGGTGACGTTGAAGTTAAGCAAAAAGATGATGAAACCTATGAGCTTGATGAAACCACCATTGGCGTCAAAGAAGTCAAATCAGAAATTGCCTCCAAAGAAATCACTAAAACCAGAGAAATCACCATGGATCCCGCTGTTACAAGAAACCTGAATGAAGGTGACACCGTCATGGTGGGTAATGTTCCGGCCGTTGTTAAAGAAGATGGCAAAAACCCGGTTATCGAAAATAAGGTTGTGCAAAACACCAAGATAGATACCTACATCTTCAATTATACCAAAAGAACCAGATAACTTTTCTGCTACTTATAAATGGCAACATCTGGTTACCAAAACCGGATAAAACAAATCAGACAACATTGGTATAACTAACGCGAATACAAAACTGCCGGATTTTACTCCGACAGTTTTTTTTATTAATACGCTAAGCAACAGACACCTTAATATTGCCCTTATACGCTTAAAATTTTCTGGACAAATTATTTTTTATCCTGTTTAATGACACAAAAAAATTATTATTCACTATTAAAATTTTTATTTATTATGAAAAAAAATGGAGTAAATGGGAGCCTACGATTATCCGAGATAATCCGGTGGACATTGGCAGGTATCTTTATCTGTCTTTCGTTTATTTATGTCGGAGCAGTCGCCCTATGGGGCATTGTGCTGACATTGTTTATGCTTGTCGCCTTCTGCTTTTGTGAAGACGATGTTACATCGAACGATATGGCTGATATAGCATTAGTCAATGGTTTGTTCTTTACTGTGTTTGGGTTTAAAGGTTTTTTCATTGCCATATTACCCTGTGTTGGTTACATTGCAATTTGTGCCCTGGTTTATCGACGTTTTCACGTATTGTTCTTAAATGCCATCATTTTCCTTTTCGGTTCTCTTCTCTTTGATATGAGCGCAACCGATTGGCATCACCAAACAACGTACGAAACCGTTTTTGAAAAAGATGTGAAACAATTTGTACAATATACCAACGATTTCAATAAAATCATCAAAAAAAATGATGTTTTGGCTGATTCTGAAAAAGTACAGATTTCAAATCCATATTTTGCTTTGCCGCTTTTGGCAGAAATCAGCAACAGACAAGACCAGAAGCAAAATCAGCTTAAAGCTCAAACAGACTCGTTAAAAACAGTTAAAAACAAAACCATTGAGGCTTTTCTCACTCAGAAAAAAGAAGATTTTACCCCTATCTTAAACCAATACATGGATAAGACAGAAATTGTTCGTGTAAAGCGCTTGTGGCAAAATAGCGAAGTCCTTCCCTGGACGTATGATGCCTATACGCAAATTTTCTTTAAGATGCGTTCAAGCCGGCGAGTTTCCTCTGCAAACCTGCAAATGTACGGCAATGCTTCTTTTACGGGCGAAAACAAGTTAGATTATGTCAATGTTATATTCTCGAATAACATCTATCGACGATACCTGATAAAAGACCATCCGGAATGGTTGCTTGTTAAAGAAGGAGATGCGGTAGAGATGTCCTACGAATATAGCAAAACAGATCTAAACACCAACCTTTGCACACAATTCGGAACTTCTGATTTTGATATTTTATTTAAGAAAAATTTTGTACCACTGTATAAAAAATAATAAATTCTATGAAAAAAATATTGCAGATTTTTGGGAGTTTAACAGGCGGTGCTGCGCTCATTTTACTGCTGACATATTGCAGTGCTTCATTTAAAACTATCAGCACACAAGATTTCAAAATAACATGGTACAACTATCCGTTGGCAAAATTTCATCTTAAATCCTCACTGCTTAAGGAAGCTAAGGCAAGCTACGAAAAATCGGCAGATGCCCTTGCCAAAAAACAAGAAGCCTATGGTGAAGTATGGAAAGAAAACGAAGTTTTTTCCCGTTATTTGAAATTTAAGGCTTCAGCCGATAGCGTGAAGCCCAAAAAAGAAATTGTTTATGTAGAACGCGTAGCATCCTGCTACATTATGAATGATCCGGCCTTCTATAAGCGACAGATGAATGGTTCTGTCATTACTGAAAAAGGCAAAGGTTCAGAAAATGAAGAAGTCTACGTCGTTCGCCTCTCCGATGGTAAAATCATCAAGGCCAATCTTAAAACAAACAGCCAGTGGATGGGTGTCAAAGTTGGAGAGAAAGTTCAAAGGGTGCGTGGCAAACGTATTGTCTGCACAAACCATGACTCTTACTGGAATATTATTCAGCATATGTCCGTACAAGACTATACTGACTATTTTCCTCTCTACTAATTTTAATATATCTATTTAATTTGCCGCCCTCTACGGGCGGTTTTTTGTTGGCCTTTTACATTTATCTGAATAAAGAAAATTCCATCATAACCGCAAGTTATAAAAAACATTAAACACTGGACATAAAAAAATATCCATTGTATCCTGTCGATGTGATAATTATATTAAAAGGAGTTCACATGAAAAAAACGATAGGAGTAATTATGGCTGGACTTATGGCAACATCTGCAATGGCGGCCGACCTCAAACTGCCCGAACCGGATAAAACAAATCAGACAACTTTAATCAGCGCGTTGGAAAATCGTCATTCCGATCGTGAGTTTTCAGATAAAGCCGTTGATAACAACACCTTAAGCACGATTTTGTGGGCCGCATACGGTGTCAATCGTGCCGACGGCAAGCGCACTATTCCTACCGCTATGGATAAAAAAGATTTAAGCGTCTACGTATTTAACAAAGACGGTATTTGGCTCTACGATGCTGCAGAAAACACCTTAAAACAACAGTCTGAAGAAAATCATCTCGATTTATTTGAAATGCAAGATTATATGAAATCTGTTCCAACCGTTTTGGTATATACCGGAAGTACGGAAGAATATGCCGTTATGCACGCAGGCTCTGCCTATCAAAACGTAGAGTTATATGCCGCCGCCAACAACATGGCAAGTATCGTCCGCGGTTATTTTGATCACCAAAAAGTAGGTGAAGCCCTAAACCTGCCGGCCGGTCAACGCGTTATCATTTCCCAAGCCATCGGCTGGAAAAATTAGAGACATAAACAATTTCCAAATAAAAAGGCGTACTCTCATCATAGAGAATACACCTTTTTTGTTAAACGGCGAAATAAGCTTTGCGCAACTTCGCGGTGTCCCTCATTCCGTTGAGAATGTAATCACTATAATCCTCTGGCGTTTTTCTGCTCTTGTTATACCAATACTCGGCAACATGTAAGAGCACATTGACGTTTTTGTTGCCGGCTATATCTAGCTCAGCAAACCTTTTCCACGCCTCAAAAGACAGACTCCTGTCTTTGCGATAGATAAACAGCAATCTTTTAGCCTTCTTAGAACCATCGCCCAGCTGCTTAATCAGTTCGACCTGAGATTCTTTTGAAAGCTTTCTGCCGACCTTTAGACGCACCCAAAGGACACCATAAGCCAACACACTACCCTTGCCCATCATTTCGACGAGCTTAAATTCAAATTTTTTCATATGCTTTTATTTAAGTAATACTCAATTTCGAACTAGATAGTACCACATTTTGCATCCCTTGTCAACCACATTTCAAAGCCCTCTGTCGTTGATAAAACCAAACAAAAATCTTCCTCGATTAAACGTTCTGTTTTCTTTTTTTCATCAAACATACCGGCATCATTAAAGATATTGCCCACACAACCGTAGGCCCTGCCGGCAAATCAAAATAATAAGATAGCAAAAGCCCGAACACAAAGCCGAATGTCTCACCGGCGTATTCAGTTAATCTTCTTTTGCGCTCATCTTTCATATAACTTGTAGCCACCGCTGGAAATATCAGCGAAGCAAAAACCAAATAAACCCCGCAAATCTGTACCGATGTCGTAATAACCGAAGCCAAAACAATATAGAAATATTTTTTTAAAAACATTTCCGATTTAGCATATATCAAAGCAGTCGCTGTCAAAAAGACCGTTCCGGCAAATATTACTTTTTCCCAATCAGCAAACAAAAGCTGACCGGATAAGATGTCATTGATATGCTCTGCGCCGTGCGGATTACCTGCCAACACCAAAATCACCAAAGTTGCCGACAGCACAAAAGTGCATCCGATAACTGCTTCGGCAATTTCCCTAAAATGTTGTTCGATTATCTTAAAAAACAACCCGCCGATAAGGGCAAAAAGCAAAGCCGCAGCTTGGGAGGTAAAATTCCCAAGCTCTAATATACCGGCAAAAATTGCCCCCATCGCCGCTATTTGCGCCAAAGTTAAGTCAATAAAGATAATGCCACGCCTCAAGACTTCTTGTCCTAAAGGTACATGCACCATCATCATTAACAATCCAACCGTCAAAGCCGGCAACAAAATCAATAATTCGCTCATTTTACTCTTCCGTTGCGTTAAGCATCAAATCAATGCTGTTTTGATACAAGTCAAAAAGGCTATTAGTCTCTTTGTTTCCGCCGATGGTATAAGGTAAAATAATTGCCTTAATGCCGCTGTTTGCAGATAGCCACTCGGCCGGCTTGGCACTCTCAAACGGCGCATATGCAATAAAAGCAACTTTATTTTGCTCGGTTATGCTTTTAAGTTCGTTCAAGTGTTTGGATGTAGCCGGAATTCCTGGCTTTGGTTCCAAAGTTCCGATGGTCTTAATTTTGAGCCAATCAAACAAATAGCTCATATTTTTATGATTAGTGATGACATTTGTTCCTTTAAGGGCTAAAGCCTTTTGCTCCCAAGTTTTGATTTTCTCACGCATTTTAGTAGCAAAATCATTATAATTTTGCGCATAAAAGTTTGCATTGGCACTATCAATTTCAGATAGTTTATCAGCAATAACTTTACCAACTTTCAAAACATTGTAAGGATTTAAGTGCAAATGCGGATTGCCGTTCGGATGAACATCACCATCGGCACGGTCTATACGTGTCGGTTTCTCAATCGTCTGCACATAATTGGCTGCATATATCAAATTTTCACCGCCTTCTTGGATTTTTGCCGAACCGGCTTTTTTCAAAATCAGCGGAAGCCAGCCGATTTCCAAATCTGCTCCGGAGCAAACCACCATGTCGGCTTTGCGAATTTTGGCAATCAAACTCGGTTTGGCTTGAATATAATGCACATCTTGCGTTGCATTGGTCGCACTGTAAACATCTGCTTTATCTTTGGTTATTTCCTCGGTTAAGCTCTTCCATTCCGGCTCACAGGTAAACACATTCAAAGCAAAGGCTTTGGTGGCAATAAGTGTTGCCATCATCAAAAACAATATAAATTTCTTCATATTCTTTCTCCTTAAAAGCTATGCGCCCCATGTGCGCCAAAACTCATCGTATATTCAAGCACAATTTGGTTATCATCTTTTTTGCTTGCTTTATCGTAGTTATATTGCAAGCGAATGCGTGAAAACTCCGAATTATCCCATTCAGCCATAACAGAGTGCATCTCCGGCTTATGACCTTTGGCATCAAGCGGGGTATCCTTTAAGGCATCCGGCACATTATCCGGACGCATTTGGGCGTAACGATAGCCGACTTTCCAATTGGTCATAAATTTATATGTTCCTTGCAGATACCATCCGGAAGAGTTGCTATTGTATTGTTCAAATCCGGCATCTTCTATGTTGTATTTGCCTTTTTCATCACGGAACAAATACTCGCCTTGTAAAGCCAATTCGCTTTCTTTGTTATTACCGGTCGGTGCAAAGGTATATTTCAAAGAAAGTCCGTAAAGGTTATCTTTGCCTTTGAATACAATATCATCGGTTTCTCGACCTTCATTGCTTTTTGCATAGAGGTATGAAAAGCCTGCAAGCCATGCTTGGTTATCGGTTATATCACCACCGAACTTAACATAGGCATTAGCCGCGCCGTCACCGGATCCTTCAGATGATGCCGGGAAATAACCGCCCTTATACAAACCGCCACCGATTTCAGCATAAAAATCTGTCGGCAAAACCACCGAAATCTGCGCCCCGTCATCTTTATAAGCATTGTTTAAAAATACCCGATAAGGCAAAGGTCTATCGGCAAACTCGTCGGTATGAGCATGTTTTTCGTTCAAATAACCGAATACAGGTTTCAAACGTCCGGCAGTTGCCGTAATTCCGTATGGTAGCCCGATAGATTGAATAAAAGCTTCTTCCAGTTCTATTTTATCATCACCGTCTTCACTAACCACCGCGGCCGTCAAATTAGCCAAGAATTTATCATCCACATTAGCCCCGATGTTGATTTCGGATTCACCCAAACTAAATCCTTTATCCGGGCTTTCGCCTTCTTCACCGATTTGAAAACCTGAAATTTCTTTATCTTTGTTGGAATAATAGTTATATGCACCGTTCAAAACAACACTCACATACGGATTAAAAGCGCTCAAACCATTGATTTGTGAATTTTGCGGAACGGGTGTTTGCGTTTGATTATTTTCCAATTCATTGATACGGGTTTCTAATTGTTCAATTCTCTTTAAGAGTTCACTATCATCAGCTTTGGCAGAATTTGCACATACCAAAGCCAAAACGGCGGATATAACCGCTAAATTTTGTTTTTGCATAAATTTTTCCTTTATTAAATATGTTCATAAAAGCCAAGAAGTTAAACTTCCGGCATTGATTAAATTTGACTGAAAATTTATGCTTTAGGCGGTGCGCGTGTATCGTAATGATAGGAAAGATTAAAATAAGCGATATGTTCAAATAAAGAAATGCTTATATTTGTTGTGTAATAAATCGGCTCGGCAATAGTTAGAACTTCCGGTGCATCTGCTCCGGCTATTTCTGCCGCTGTCTGACAATAAATACATCCCTGCTCCGCAACAGCCTCATCGGGACTATGTATATGCGCCGCGACAATGATTTGTGCCGTTAATAAAAAAACAATCGGTAATATTTTAAACCATTTTTTCATCATGCACTATGGTTTAATTCCGTTTCTGTTTTCTGTCAAGATAATTTGGTTTTAATCAGCCGAGCATCTCTTCAAATCTGTTAAAGTGAAAGAAAATATGATGTCTGGCATTTTTAATCACCTGCATTTTTTCTTTATAAAATTCTCGCTGCACATTCACATCAAAAATAATATCATTTTCTGCCATAATCGCTTTATCAAACAGAGGTTTTATCTCATCTTTCTTTGCGGCATACATTTTTTCCAAAGCAACCAATTCATCAGCACAACTTTCTATAGTTCTTAATGACTGCAGCTTATTATAACGCTCATATTCCTCATCACTAAAGACCATATATTTTTTTCTGAACTCCAAATAATTATCCAACGTTATTCCCTTAAAAACGCGGATATTTTCTTCGGATATGCCCCACTTTTTATCAAACAGATAAGGATTACCGCACAAAGCCACTTTTTGGCGCACATGAGGAATTATATCAGGATAAATCGAGGTTACAAAAACTCCGGCTGAATAAGCAATAACATAAACATTTTTATATTTTGAAAAATCAAAATCCAAACTCAGATCCTGATAGTCATACAAAATCACCACATCTTTGCGATCATGCAAATTGGTAAATTGGTTTTGATCACATCCCCAACCGGAAAAAAATACAATCAAATCCCGTGAATGATTATTCTGATAAAAATACTGCATTTTTTACTCCCCTGTTCATCTTTAGACCGAATGTATAAAATTTATCCTAATATTTCTTTAAATTCTGATTTGACAGGCAAAATTTAATCCCTCATAATCAAATCATCAGAGACATTTTGAGGAGGGATAAACGATGAAAAACTTTTTAGCCGTATTGCTGTTATCAATCTGCATTTCATTACCCGTTTTAGCCGAAACAATTTCCAAAGACAAATCAGATTTTGCCCTTATCAGTTCGGTTATTGATGATGCTGCCTATGACATTCGTTACTATTCCCCCAACAATTTCACCGGCAACAAAATTGACGGTTACAAAGCCCCGCGCGCCTACTTGACAACAGAGGCTTTAGCCGCATTAAAAGTTGCCGCAGAAGATTTACGTAACCAAGGTTATCGTTTGTTAATATGGGATTCATACCGCCCGCAAAAAGCCGTTGATAACTTTGTCAGATGGATTAATGATCCGGCTGATGCGGGTGATAAAAGTTTTTATCCTGACTTACAAAAATCAGATCTTCTTGCCGGTATGTATATTATGGAAAAATCCGGTCACACCCGGGGCAGCACCGTTGATTTAACTATCATCAAAAAAGATGGCGGCTTTGTAGACATGGGCGGAACATTTGATTTGTTCAGTGAAATTTCGCACCCCGATTACCCCGATTTAACCGATGAGCAAAAAAATAATCGCAAAATTTTGCATGATGCCATGGTTAATGCCGGGTTCAAAGGCCTTGATTCCGAATGGTGGCACTTCACCCTAAAAGATGAACCCTTCCAAGACACATATTTCAACTTTGATGTTGAATAGCAATAAAATTACATAACCCGCTAACGAAAAAAACCGCCATAAAGGCGGTTTCTTTCATTTCTTTTCAGCAAGCATTGCTTCAATTTCCTCCCTTTCGGAAACATACTCACCACCGGGCGACGTCTTCCAAAAGGCTTCGACGAGTTCTTCGGCATCCTTCTTCGGGAAAAACTCGACAATCTTCTTTAAGGGTTGATACCAAATTTCCATGTCGTTCTCGATAGCGGTCTTCAGCAGTTCTTTCATTTCTTCAGGCGTGCAAAGCTTAAAGAGTTTGAGGTAACTTTCCTCATCAATCCAGACACCGGCTTTAATAAATGCCGACAAAATCGCCTTAAGATCTTCACCGGAGAAAATGTGCCAAATACTCTCTTCAATGTCACCATCCAAAACAGCATTTTGCCCCATCTTGGTCAATTCAATCAGGATATCTTTGGTTTCATCCTTTGAGAACGTTGCCAAAATCTTCTCAAAGAGTTTCGGCGTCAAACCCATATGGGGCAACATCATGTCCTTTGCCTCTTTCCCATAAACCTCGAAGGCCTTGATGGAAATAGCATCGCCCTTAAAACTGCAGTGCTCTAAATACTGAAGCAACAACTTCTTGGAGACATCCTTTGGGAAAACCTCCATCATCTTCACCAAAACTGAAGGATAGACAGGCCCCCTGTTCCTGTAAATTTGGCTTGCATCCGCAGACGTAAGGTTATCCACGGCCTCCATCTGCTCTGTTGTCAGGTGCATACTTTCGAGCTTTTTTCCCATCGCTGAATTGCCTCTTTTATACTCAATGCGTGTACTCTTGTAGTCTGCCGCAATGCGCAAATCATTCGCATAAGAGATGTACTCGGTTAACAATGCCAATGGGTCGGCGCAGTTGAAAATTCCAATCTGCTGCCTTTCAGTCAATAATTTTCTCTTCATAAATCTTAAAATTAAGTTAGACAATAATAAATTTTGTCTAAATATAGTATCCGCCTTTTTTCAAAAGTCAAGCAAAATCTTCATCCCAAAATTCCGACAAAACAAGAGCCGAGCGGTTAAACTCGGCGTTAGGTTAATGTATTATTATTCTAATATTTCTCGTAATGAATCTTGTTTTTATCAAAATCATTTTCAGTATAAGCTTTTTTCTGTTCTCCTTTACCTCCCAAGGCAACAAGGTTCAGTACGGCATAATTATCAGGAATATTCAATAAATCGCGGATTTCTTCGTCAGATGTTTTCTTCAAACCTCTTCTGTTTCTGATTTGTACCCAACAAGCACCGACATTATATTGCTCTGCCGCAAGTAAAATATAGGATGAAGCAATTGCACCGTCTTCTATCCAAAATTCGCCTCTGTCCTGATTTACCATAACCACGATAACAGCGTCAGCCCCGATAATCTGACTACCTCCAAGGCTTTTACAGTCCGCGAGTTTCTGAATAGTCTCTTTATCCTTAACAATCACAAATTCAACCGGACGATGTCCAAATGATGATGGAGCCGTTAGGGCTACTTTCATGATATTATTGATTACATTTTCATCTATAACTTCGTCCGTATATCTGCGTATTGAACGTCTTTTTAAGGACAATTCCAGAAGTTTATTATCTGCTGAATTTGCTATTGTTGTTTGATTTGTTTTCATTATATTTTCATCTGCCATTGCATTTATTCCTAAAATCATACATATTAAAACTATCCAAAATACTTTCATTTGCTATTATCTTTCTATTTTTTTAACTGTTAATTTATTTTAGCGAATAAAATGAGTTAACGTAATAGGTTCATATTGCGGTTTATTGATTCCATTTTGCTTACCCAATTCAATGCACTTCAACAACCAAGCCATATTTTTCCCCAATGTGCGCATTGTTTGCAAACCTTCTTCATCTTTTCTAACATCATCAGGTGTAAAACCATGCACCATATTCCAATATTGAGAGCTGACAATCGGCATATTATTCATTGTAAAGTACTTGTTTAGACGATCAAAAGAGGCTGTCGCCCCGCCACGTCGACAAGAGACAACCGATGCGGCTAATTTTCCCGCAAATTTTCCAAAATTAGAAAAGAAAAAACGGTCACAGAAAGAACAAAGTTGTCCGCTCGGTCCGCCGTAATATACCGGACTTCCCAGTACAATTGCATCAAATTCATCAAGCCGTGCGCTCAATTCATTGACTTTATCGCCAAATACACATTGTCCTGTTTTCTGACAACTCATACAGGCTATACAACCGGAAACAGGCTTTGTTCCAATATGGAAAATCTCAGCCTCAATGCCATTTTTCTCTAATGTTTGTTTTAATTCGTTCAAAGCCGTAAAAGTGCAACCTTTTTTATTCGGACTACCATTAACTAACAAAACTTTCATCTTTCATTCTCCTTTCAAACCTATTTGCCCATTGTGTTGCGCATATATTGTAAGTCGCCGTACCAATAAGATGCTGTTGTACCGCCATCTATTAAAAAGTCACTACCGGTTATAAATCCCGCCTTATCACTCATCAAATAGGAGGCTAAATCTCCGACTTCATCAGGTGTTCCAGCACGATGTGACGGACATAAATCTATCATTTTCTTATAATTTGCACCACGCGGACCATTCAGCTCATCGTTTGCCAACGGAGTAATAATAATCCCCGGTGAAATAGAGTTAATGCGGGCATTTTTCTTGCCCCATTTAACAGATTCAGCTGCCACACGCAAAACATTACAGCGCTTGGAATATTGATATGCTTCCAAAGTGTTGGAAATGTTTTTCAGCATATCCAATTGCAACAATTCTTCAGTCGGTGTTAAGGCTAGTTTTTCATTTTCTTCTTGGCTCAATGCCCCCAAGCGATGTCCGGATTGTGAAGAAATCATAATGGCACTGCCGCCTTCGGATATGACTTTTCCGAACTCTTCCATTAAAACTGCTGTACCGTATAAATCAACTTTTAATACGGCTTCAATCGGTGCTTGGCTCGGGGACACGCCCGCCGCATTGATTAAATTGGTTATATTGCCGAACGATAAGGAATGTTCAATCAAAGCCAAAATTGATTCTCTTGATGACAAATCAGCTTTTATTGCACTTGTTTCAAATCCGGCATTATTTAAGTCTTTGGCAATTTGTTCAGCATGTTCTAAATTGATATCAGCAACCACTAAATGTTTACCATAGCTCACACGTCTTGCTATTGCCACGCCGATTAACCCGGCTCCCATTAAAACGACAACGTCTTTCATTTGTTTTTCCTTCCTTAAAAAGCTCCGGTTTTAATATGCGGAACATAAGGTGCTTCCAATGCCTTAATTTCTTCATCGGATAATTTAATATCCAGAGCTTTAACGGCTTCTTCCAAGTGTTTCGGCGAAGTTGAACCGACAATCGGTGCGGTTACATAAGGTTTGGAAAGCATCCAAGCCAAAGCATTTTGCGCCATAGAGTTACCGTTCTTTTTAGACACTTCTTGAAGCGCATCAACAACTTTTTTATCTTGCTCCGGCGTGGTCCAAACCATCGGTGAAACATCATCAATTTTGGAACGTTCGGTTTGCACACCCCACGGACGTGCACATCTTCCACCTGCAAGCGGTGACCACGGCACAACGGCAATCTTACGGTCTTGACAAAGCGGCATCATTTCGCGTTCTTCTTCACGATATATTAAATTGTATTGATTTTGCATGGAAACAAACTTCGTCCAACCATGCTTTTCTGCTATATTATTCAAGCGTTCAAATTCCCACGCGAACATGGTAGAAGCCCCGATATAACGTGCTTTGCCTGCTTTAACCACATCATGAAGCGCTTCCATGATTTCTTCCATCGGCGTATTGTGGTCAAGGCGATGAATTTGATACAAATCAACATAATCCAGCCCTAAACGCTTTAAGCTGTGGTCAATTTCCGCCATGATGTTTTTACGGCTTGAACCGCCGCCATTCGGACGACCGGGGCGCATATCAAAATGCACTTTGGTAGCCACTACAATTTCATCTCGGTTTAGTCCGAAGTCTTTAATCAAGCGACCGGTAATTTCTTCCGATGTTCCCATTTGATAAACATTTGCCGTATCAAAATAATTGATACCCAAATCAACCGCTTTTTTGAAAATCGGTTTGGCGTCATCATAATCTTTTGCCCACGGAAAAACTCCGTTTTCTTTACCCGGCTTACCAAAACTCATACAACCCAAGCATATTCTTGAAACATCAACACCGGTGTTACCTAACTTTACATATTGCATTTTGCTTCTCCTTAAAAATTTGACCTTTACAAATTAAATAACATCATATAATATAAAAGTCTAATTGAAATATATAATAAATGATAGAAAATTTTTATAAGAGTATAAAATGAATACCAAGCAAATTGATGCCGTTTTGGAGCTGGCAAAGACTTTGAACTTTAATCGGGCTGCGGAAAAACTCTGTGTTTCGCAACCAACACTTTCGTATGAAATTAAAGAACTCGAAAACGAAGTCGGTTTTAAGATTTTTGACCGTTCCGGCAAAGGAGCAATTTTAACACCGGCAGGAAATCAATTTTGCCAAACACTTCATAACATTCGTGAACAACTAAAAAGCGCCGTCGAACAAGGGCAGAATTTTAGTGCCAAATATTCCGATAACATCACAATTGCGCTTCCGGTTCGTTCAATGCTGAAATTTTTACCGCAAGCAATAATGGATTTTGGCGCAAAATATCCCGAAGTATCAATTTCGCCGAAGTTTATAAATTTTTATAATACAGATGAGTTTTTGCATAATAATGCCGATATTTTAATAGCCATGGATTTTGAGGTTAAACATATACCCGACATAAAAATTCATCCGCTTTATGAATGCGGTATTTCTCTTGTGATGCGCGATGATGATGAACTATCGGCAAAGAAAATCATTCATCAGGAGGATTTATATGGCAGAACATTGATGGTCGGTGGTGGTTCTCCTCCGGCGCTAGAGCGTGTGCAACAGCGTTTGATTCATACGCAAAAAATAAGCTATTTTAACTCTGCCGACCACGATACAACCTTAACCAATGTTGCCGCTAAAAAAGGAATTTGTTTATCACCGGACTTTTTTAATGAGGAAGTAAGCGGCTATAAGCGTATTCCTTTTGCTTGTTCAGAGAAATTCAAAATTGTTTTATGCACGCATAATAACGACAAACGAGATAGTTTGGTGTATTTTATAAGGCTGTTGCAAAAATTACATCCGTAAAAAACCGCCACAATTACTTGCAACGGCTTATTATATTTTATTTCAGGACATTTTCTTTTAAATTCAAAGGCTTGAATCGGGAAATTTTTTTCATAAAGATTGCTTTATTTCTCACATTCTCCGCAATCGGAGCAACCATTGCAAATAAGCCGAGAACCGCAAGTTTCACAATTTTTGCGCCAGTACTTAACATACCAGCCGTCATCAAAAAGTTCGCTTTGTGGCTTATGTAATTGCCATTCAATCGGCTTGCCTGCAAATTGCAAACCGGATTTGTATGCTTGTTCGCTCTGCAAACGTTTGCTCGGCACTGTATAAATTTTGCCGTCTTTCTCAAACTTCGTTCCTGTCTCTATAAAGCAAAACATCACATTTGACGCAACGCATTCATCATATAATGATTTCACCCATTCGTATTTCAAAACACGGGAACCATCATAATTCTCACCACCTGCAACAACTTGTTCAATCTGTCCGCTTTTAAGCCATTTTTCTAATGTTATTGCTCCGATAAACGGTGCTGTCATCACACCCTTATGTTTGAAAGGTAAATCCATTAAAATCGGTAATCTTTCATCGGCTCTTGCTTGATTTTCTGCCGTTACGCTAAAAAACACATTATCCCAACCATCACCCCAATCTTTCGGCAAATGCTCGGCTACTCTTTCAGGACGTTTGGTGAGCAAATAAAATCCGACATCAGGACGCTTTTTGATGATATTCCACGCTTCATCACGCCATTCGTCCGCTTCCTCCAAAAAGAAATCCGAAGTTAAGCACGCACGCAAACATTCTCCGCTTTTGATTTTATATGAACCATCGGCGTTTTTGTGTAAAGGATAATCAAAGTTGTTTTTGACACGATATATTTTGGAGCCGTCAGCATTTCTCTGCTTGTCCAAAAAATACATATAGCAGTGCTGACAGCCCTCGCTCTTTTTTACGCAACCGTGCCATGGGTTCCAAATATCGTGCATTTTATACCTCTTTACAGCCAATATAAATGTTTCTTCGCTGATTTGCAAATTGTATTGCTTTTTGTTCAGTCATAAAATATCATTACAAAAAACATTAGGAGACTTAAAATGAAATATTTGGTAAGTTTATGTTGTGCTTTTTTAATGCTTGTGGCTTGTTCCAAACAGCCTGATAATAATATTGAAGCCAACAAAGCGGCAATGAAACGCTTTGAAACAATGATAAACACGGCAGATTCAAATATTGCTAAAGAACTTGTTGCCAATGACGCTCCGTTCTATACGCCTGCATCGCCGACACCTCTTTACGGCGGCGAAGGTTATCTTTCGGTTGTTCACTGGATGCGCCAAAGTTTCCCAGATGTTCAATGGAAATTAGAAGATATGGTTGCCGAGGGTAATGTCGTGGCTGTCCGTTGGACATTAAGCGGCACTCACGAAGGCGAGTTTATGGGAATGCCTGCCACCGGTAAGCATTTCTCTACTTCGGTTATGAACTTCTACTATTTCAATGATGAAGGCAAAATCATCAACGATATTGCCGCCGAGGGTATGATTGGCATTTTGCGCGGCATCGGTATGCTGGATAAATAATTTGAGTATCCACCGGTGGGGTTTTGAAACGCGAACAGTTGGGAATAAAAAGCCTTAGTTTTAAGCCGAATTTGGTCGGGTCTGTCCCGACCAAAAGTATCTATTTGGGTATCTTTTTTGGGAAATGGGTAAAAATAAAAAATAGATACGCGACCAGATCAGCGCACAAATGCGCCTATAAATGCGATTGAGGAAAAACCGGAAAGTGCCGGAAAATAAGGGATATAGAGGGTATAAATTGCGCTAAAACCGCACCTTAAAATTTAAAACAAAAAAACCTCTTCATCAAGAAGAGGCTTTTATATGGTGGAGGATAGGACCCACTCGGATTTTAAATTTTAAGAAAGACCGGAAATACGGGAAACACTGATAGATACCAGCTCAAACCGGTCTGGCCGGTATCTTTTTAAAGGCATGAAAAATTACTTACTTCTTGACTTTTTGTAAAAGATAATATATTATACATAAATAGATAAAATAAGCATTAAAGGATAATATAATGTCTTTATCATTAAAAACACCGAAAGAAGTTTCGCTTGAAATAGCCTCCCGCCTTAAAGAGAGGCGATTAGCGCAAAATCTGACCCAAGCCGGACTTGCTTTGCGTGCCGGCATGAGCACTCCGTCACTCAAACGATTTGAAAAAACGGGAGAAATCTCGTTTGTGTCTTTGTTAAATATCGCGTTGGTTTTAGATTGTTTAGATGAATGCGAGCGTTTATTTGCTGAAAACCCCAAACCGACTACTTTATTCGCTGATGAGCCTAAAACCAAAAAGAGAGGAACGATTAAATGAAACTGAATGTTTTTTACAATGCCTACGGGAAACGGTTGTTTATGGGAATTTTGGCTGCCGAAAATCGTCGTATCTTTTTTCAGTATACACCTGAATTTATTGCCGAAGGAATAGATGTTTCTCCTTTCAAATTGCCGCTAAAAAACGAGGTATTTGAAGGTGATTACGCGCTTTTCGACGGTTTGTTCGGACTTTTTAATGATAGTTTGCCGGATGGCTGGGGATGTTTATTGCTTGATAGAAAATTACATCAAAAAGGCCTGTCTTATGATACAATTAAACCGCTTGACAGACTTTCGCTCATTGGTGCAAATCCTTTCGGTGCCTTGGAATATGAGCCTGCCGAAAGTAAAGATTTTGAAGATTTCACAGTTCAATTAGATTCTCTGGCTGATGATGCCGATATCATCTTAGAGGGGCATACAGGTCAAATGTTGGACGACTTGTTAAAATTAAACGGTTCCTCCGGTGGTGCTCGTCCAAAAATAACAGCCCTTGTTTCCGATAATAAAAACAAAATTATACATGGCGGTAATGAAGTTCCAACCGGTTTTTCTCATTGGCTTATTAAATTTTCCAACAGAAAAGACCGTAAAGATATCGGTTTGCATGAATATGTTTATTCGCTGATTGCTAAAAATGCCGGAATTGTAATGCCTGAAACATACCTTTTTCCTTCAAAGACCAGTTACGGACATTTCGGGGTTAAACGTTTTGACCGTATCGGCAACCAAAAAATACATATTCACTCGGCCTGTGGTTTGCTCAATGCAGATTTCAGAGTAGCCAGCCTTGACTATGCAAGCTTATTAAAACTCACCAAACTTTTAACCAAAAACAACCAAGATGTTGAACAAATGGTTCGTTTGATGATATTCAACGTCAAAGCCGGCAACAAAGATGATCACAGCAAAAACTTCAGTTTTATGCTTGATGAAAACAAAAACTGGAAACTGGCACCGGCTTATGACTTAACGAAATCAGCCGGTATTAACGGTGAACAAACCGCCATGGTCAACCAAAAAGGCATTGATATTACTGATGATGATTTAATCATTGAAGCACAAAGGATAGGAATTTCTGCAACCAAAACAAAAGAAATGATTGAAC
>Ga0310786_10001560_pt1 | contig 36843 bp, 24 predicted proteins | sample AusTroGonzalo_MG_FD_203881 | JGI IMG/M metagenome (GOLD analysis project Ga0310786, IMG submission 203881) | Bovine rumen microbial communities from tropical cattle in Woodstock, Queensland, Australia - Gonzalo_03 (v2) (version 2) | ecosystem: Host-associated > Mammals > Digestive system >... | reverse complement strand
CAGGTAATGTTCAGGGGATCACCTGCCGGTATGCTCAAAGAGACCGAAGGCAAGGTCTGGCGTCTTCAGGTTACCAACGATCAGTATGCTGAGATCAATCAGAAATACGCAGTCATATCGACTATACCACACGGCCTGGGATGGGATCTTCAGGTAGTGTCAAAAGAGAATCCAGGATACGGTGCGGTGAACTATCCGCCAAATCTGGAGCATGCGTACGTTTATTTTACGGAGATTAAGGATAAGGATTGATGCTGGGGATAACAAACATACGCATAGTTTCAAAGTACGAGACTAAACTGCTTGTACGCGGCTGGTTCTTCAAGGTTTTTGCAGTACTGGCAATCTTGGCTTCATTGATACTGGGTGCTATCTATATACTTACCCAGTACCCGCAGCCCGAGATGGTGAACAGGTCTGTCATCCCTTATCTTTTCATGCTGGTCATGAATGTAGGACAGGCCGTGGTATCAGTATTCCTTGCATCGGAGTACCTTAAGCGTGACAAGCAGCTTGATACGTCGGAGGTGTTCTATACCCGTCCGCTCAGTAATGCGGAGTATCTGCTGGGCAAGATGTGGGCCACTCTGAAGGTCTTTTTTATGCTTGACCTGGTGGTGGCTGCCATTGCGCTCATAATGAGTCTTGTCAAGTACGGCATAGATCTGGATTACCTGAGTTACATCTGGTATTTCCTGTTGCTGTCAGTTCCAACGCTGGTATTCATTGTGGGTCTGTCAACCACACTGATGCTGATACTCAACAACCAGGCCATAACGATGGTGATTTTGCTGGCATATATCGGCGTGACTCTTTTCTACATCGATGACCTGTATTATTACCTGTTTGACTACATAGGTTTCAACCTGCCTATGCTCAAATCGACGGTGACCGGTTTCAGCGGCCTGTCCAGACTGATAAACCACCGTCTTTGCTATATGCTGCTGGGTATAGGTCTTATACTGACCGACATCTCGCTGTTCCACCGTCTGGCCAATTCCAGATACAGCCTTCTGCCTTGGCGTATAGCAGCCGGACTTTTCCTGGTGGCCGGTTTATACACCGGATACAGGCACGTCCATCTGTACAAGGTTGATGACAGCTTCAGGGCCGATATGATAGAGCTTGACAACAGGTATGTCAACAAGGGTGGTGCTGTGGTTGATTTCTGCGACCTGACGGTAATCCAGAACGGCGATTCACTCAACGTGAAGGCCGATATGACCGTAAGGCCCAAGGAGGATGAATCCATTCTTGTGTTCACACTCAATCCGGGATTCGAGGTAAGAAGCATCAGAGCCGATGGTCAAGAGGTTAGTCTGGAGCGTCTAAAGCATCTGGTTGTGCTGACATTCTCCGGTACACTGCCTGCCGACGAGCCCGTAAGGCTGACAATGGAGTATGGCGGTATAGCCGATGAACGCATCTGCTACCTGGATATCACGGAGGATAAAAGGATTGAGAACACCAAAGTGCTCTCCATGCTCAACGTATCAAAACGTTACCTTTTCCAGGACAGGGAGTTTACCATGCTTACCCCTGAGAGTTACTGGTATCCGCGTCCCGGTGTGGCATTCAGCAATGAAAGTCCGGAGTGGGAGATGTCATACTTTACCGGTTTCAACGTCAATGTGACTCCAAATCCGGGTAAGAGGCCTATCTCACAGGGGCAATGTACTGTTAATTCCGATTCTACGCAGTATACTTTCACGCCGGAGTCGTCATTGCCTTCGGTAACACTTCTGATAGGTGATTACACCCCCAAGTCAATGATGGTGGATTCCACGCTCTATACGGTTTGGGAACTGGGCGAGTGGGATGACGGGTTCGCTGTCTTTGATTCAATATGCGACACCCTTCCCAACTTTGTTCGCAGCACACGCCGCAGCATGGAGTATCAGGCTGACATGAAATATCCTTTCAAGCGTTTCTCAATCGTGGAGGTGCCGGTCAATTTCACATCATACAAGCGTGTGTGGACATCGGCTTATGAGCAGTTGCAGCCCGAGATGGCGCTGGTGCACGAGAGAGGCTGTGATATGAGGGTGTTCCAGTTTGAGAACCAGAAACGCATGTACGGACTAGGCCGTAACCGTCGTAGGGGCGGGGGTGAAATGTCAGAGAAAGAGATACTCATAAGCATATTTACGTCGGCCATCAATTTCATGATGCAGTCTGGAAACTATTCGGGCAGAAGCCAAGGCGGGCAGTTTACCATGACTCAGACGGACAACCCGTACTATTACATGCCTCTGTTTTACAATTTCAGATACAATATCTACTCGACTGATTGGCCCATGGCAAAACGAATGGTCGAGTCGCTAACCAATTCCAGCACCAATTCAGGAGGTGACTGGCTCAGGAGGATGAACGGTCTCTCGGAGGACGAGAAGGCCCTTATCCTGATGGGCAAATACGATTTTAACCGTATCATGTCAGATCCGGAGTGGGAGGACCTGGCCGACAATGCCCTGGCGCTCAAGACTAAGGATTTCTTTGCCCCGGTGTCGGCAGTGATGGGTTATGAGGCGATGCTTGATTCCATTACCGCCAAGACCAGGGAGAAGGAGTTCTCAAACGTTTCGTTTGATTCCATCCTGGACTGGCTTCAGACATTCTCCGGAGTGAGTCTGAAAGAGAAGATCGATGCATGGGACGAGCCGGTCCGTCTGGCCTGCTACAAGATTGGTAATCCCCAGATGACAACCGTTACCACCGATACGGCCGATATCTATCAGGCGGAGATAGCGTTTGAGAATATATCGGACTATCCTGGCTATGTGACCGTTGAGTATGTGTTCTACCAAACTGAGAATGCCGGCGATGAGGACAAGCCCAAGAGAATGGTAATAAGCGTGGATGCGCATGAGACGCGCAGGATAGTGACCCATTGGTTCAATACCCCGAGCATGATTACCGTGAATACCATGCTGTCGTCAAATCTTCCGCACGATGTCCGTCTGGACAACTCAAACTGGGGTTCATATACCGGGACTGAACTGACTCCCGAAGGCGTCTATACACTGCGAAGCGGCGTGGATAACACGCTTCCAGGTGAAATCATAGTTGATAATGAGGATAATGGGCTGTTTACTCTGTCCAGGCCCATCCGTACCGGTTATCTCTCAAAATGGATAGACAAGTCCCGTGAGAAAAAGAACGAATTCATCTATGAGGGCTTCTCTGATTGGCGTACCTACACTCTATGGACTCTGGTGACTGACCAGAACCTGTACGGTGATTATATAAGGTCGGCTTATATCATATCACCGGGTGACGGTTCGCAGTATGCCAGCTGGAAAGTGCCTTTGTCCGAGGCCGGGGTATATGATGTCTATTTCTACGCGTCACCTGATATGTACAACAACAATAACCGGAACCGTAGATGGAACAACAATAACAATTGGAACAACAATAACAACAACGGTCGTAGGGTAACTAATGACTACAACTTTGAGATTGAGCAGTTTAACATGCAGGACCGCGTGTCATTGAACATGTGGCGGGCCGATGAGGGCTGGAACCTGCTTGGAACGTTCCGTTTTGAGGCTGATACCGTGAAGGTGTCACTGAACAACCGCTCGGGCGTCGGGGTTATTGTTGCCGATGCGGTGAGATTGGTAAAGAGAGTAAGGGATTGAGAAAAAGATAAAACAGCATAATATGAAGAAAAGAAAAGCAGCAATTGGGGCAGTACTTGCGCTTGCAGCGGCATCGGTCTTTGTAACCGACGCTCAGGCACAGATAATCATGACCATGGAGCAGGCACTTGAGTACAGTGCCGAGCATAATCCGGATCTGATAAACTCCCGCATGAGCATGGAGCGGTATGAACAGAACCTGATTGCCCAAAGAGCATCATTGAAGTCAAGGTTCTCACTTAATCTGACGCCTGTATCATACTCACAGTCACGTCAGTTTGACAGCCGCTTCTCTGATTGGTACACCAACCGTTCGCTGTCATCACAGGGTACGTTCAGCATATCGCAGCCCATCATTTGGACCGATGCCACGCTCTCACTCAACAACAGCCTGTCATGGCAGAACAACGAGTCGACCATAGGAGGTAACACCAACAGCAACCGCGCATTCAGCAACAGTCTTTACCTGAGTCTGAATCAACCCATATTCACCTATAACAGGACCAAGATGAACCTGCGCCAGATAGAGATGAACTATGAGAATGCCCGCATAAGCTACGCCTTGCAGCTGCTTAACGTGGAACGCAATATAACAAGCCAGTTCTACAGCCTGTTCATGTCACAGCAGAACCTTGAGATAAGCGAGTCTGAGCTTGAGAATGCCGAGCGTAACTTCAATATCATAAAGGACAAGGTAGAGGCCGATATCACTACAAAAGACGAATACTATCAGGCCGAACTTAACCTGGCACAGTCCCGTTCAAGTCTTGAGAACCAGAGGGTAAGTCTTGAGAATGCCAAGGACAACTTCAAACAGGCTCTGGGCATCCCGCTTGATGAGGACATAATAGTGGTATGCGATATAGAGGCTGATCCCGTATTCGTGGATTTTGACAAGGCTCTGGAGAGTGCAATGTCATCCAGGCTTGAGCTGAGGCAGCGCGAGATATCACGCGAGCAGCAGGAGATGTCAATGATACAAGTCAAGGACAATGACAGCTTTAGCGGCAACATTTCGCTTTCACTTGGTATCATGGGCGATGACCAGGAGTTTCCTCACATCTATGACAATCCCACCAACAACCCGCGTGTGGCTATCTCATTCAGCGTTCCTATCTTTGACTGGGGCGCAAGGAAAGCGCGCATAAAAGCTGCGGAGATAGAGCGCAAGATGTTTGAGCTGAGCGCAGAGGAGGAGTTGAAGAGTATAGAGATGAACCTGCGCAGCACTTGCCGCAGTCTGGATAACCTGCTTGGACAGATTTCCATAGCCGAGCAGAGCCAGAAAAACGCACAGCTTACATATGACCTGAATGAGGAACGTTACCGTAACGGCGAACTCACCGGACTGCAGATGAACCAGTTCCAGAACCAGTTGTCAAACAGCAAGATGTCATACACCCAGGCTATCATAAACTATAAGGTACAGCTTCTTAACATCAAGATCCTGACCCTGTATGATTTTGAGAAGGATGAGCCTGTGGTGCCCATCACATACGAACAGAACAAAGACAAAAAGAAGAAATAATAAAAACAGACAGCATATGAAATCAGGAATCAGCGCACTTACACTGACTGTGCTCACACTCCTTACGGTAGGGTGCAGACAAGAGAACACAATGAACCGTAACGAGATACCCACACCGGTATCAGTTTCTGACATTACATACGGTTCAATAAGCAGGATCTTTACGACAAACAGTACGGCCGTGTCAAATGCCGAGGCTGAACTGTCGACGGAGATGGCCGGCAAGTACAATCTTCAGAAGAATCCCGCAACGGGACAGCCGTATAAACTGGGTGACAAGGTAAAGAAGGGGGCCCTGATTGTACGCATAGAGGACAAGGCATATGAGAACAGCATCTCCATTGAGACCAAGCGTCTTAACCTGGAGCTGGCCGAGCAGGAGCAGGTAAAGACCAAATCCCTCTATGACAAGGGCGGTGCCACGCTGACGGAGGTTAAGAACTCCGATATCAAGATCATGAATTCCCGTCTGGACTACGAGAATGCCGAGATGAATCTTGAGAAGATGAACATAAGGGCTCCGTTTGACGGCGTAATAGTGAATCTGCCGCATTTCTCGAAAGAAGCCAAGGTCAACAGCGGTACATCGGTGGTGACCATTATGGATTACAGCTCCATGCTGCTTGAGATTAACCTGCCGGAGAGTGCCATAAATGAGGTGAAGGTGGGCCAGAAGGCTTACATAACCCATTATACACTCCCCAAGGACACTATCATAGGTGAGATTACCGAGCTTTCTCCCGCCATCAGTTCCGAGACGCGCACATTCAAGGGCAAGCTGGTTATAAACAACAAGGACCTGCTTATCAGGCCGGGTATGTTCGTAAAGGCTGATATCGTTACCGAGAGTCACAGCTCAACAATCGTGATTCCCAAGAACATTGTCCGTAACGAGCGTAACAAACGTACCGTATTCGTGGTTGACCAGGGCATTGCCAGGGCTAAGCAGGTAAAGTTGGGTCTTGAGGAGAAGAACAGCGTGGAGGTTCTGAGCGGCCTTGACAGGGACGATCAGTTGATTGTTCGTGGTTTTGAGACCCTGAGAGACGGTTCAAAGGTTAAGATCCAGAGATAAGGAAAGAGATGAAGAGACTGGTTAGTTGGGCTGTCAGGAATCCGGTCACCGTCACAATGGCGGTGCTGGCCATTCTGCTGCTCGGAAAGATATCATATGACAGACTGAGCGTGGAACTGCTTCCAAGCATGAACAGTCCCCGCCTGTTTGTTGAGATAGACGCCGGTGAGCGTCCGCCCGAAGAGATTGAGAAGCAGTTCGTGCGTAGCATGGAGTCTCAGATTGCCCGTCAGAGTGACGTGCGCAATGTCTCATCGGTGGTAAAGGTGGGTACCGCCAGAATAACTGTGGAGTATGCATGGCGTAAGAACATGGACGAGGCGTTCCTGGATCTGGAGAAGGCCATGAGCAGTTTCAGCCAGGACAGCCGCGTGACGGACCTGAGGATTTCGCAGAAGGATCCTACCACTGCGCCTATCATGATCATAGGTTTCTCCAATCCGGACATAACCGATATGTCCGAGTTGCGCAAGGTGGCCGATTCGTATGTATGCAACGAGCTCATGAGGGTAGAGGGCGTGGCCGATGTCTCGCTGGCGGGTGACGAGTTCACCAACCTGGTCATTGAGGCCGATCCGTATAAGCTGCAGGCTTTTGGCATTACCGTAGACAACATCTCGTCACGTATCCAGGAGAACAACCAGAGGGTATCGGGCGGAAGGATTACGGAACAGGGCGCCCAGTATCTTATAACAGGTTCAAACACCCTGACTGATGAGACGTCATTCGGCAATATCATCGTGGGATACAAAAATACCGAAACTGCGCAGCAGGGAACCCGTCTGGGCGAGTTTGAATCGGCCAGTATGGCACCTATATATCTGCGCGATGTGGCCGACATACACTTTGAGAACCGAGCCCCTGAGAACATTGTAAGGGTAAACGGCAAACGTAGCATAGGCATCTCCGTTTTCAAGGAGATGGATTACAACACCGTCAAGGCCGTGGAGGGAATAAAGACAAGCCTTGTCAAGATACAGAAATCGTTGCCAGGATATGAATTTAGGGTAATAAGTGACCAGGCAACCTTCATAAACAACTCCATAGGTGAGGTCAAGAACAGCGCCATGCTGGGTATCCTGCTGGCAATAGTCGTGTTGTTTGTATTCCTGCGCAGGGTAGGTACGACCCTTATCGTGGCCGTATCGATACCTGTCTCCATAATAGCTACCTTCAACCTGATGTTCTTTAGCGGACTTACCATAAATATCCTGACTTTGGGAGGATTGGCGCTAGGAGCGGGAATGCTGGTGGATAATGCTATAGTGGTTATTGAAAGCATTTTCAGGAATCAGGAACGCGGACTTTCAGTGCGTGATGCCGCAGTAACGGGTACGTCAGAGGTTGGAGGTGCCGTATCGGCGTCGACGCTTACCACCATAGTGGTGTTCCTGCCTATAGTATATCTTCACGGAGCTACAGGTGAACTGTTCAAGGATGAGGCGTGGACAGTGACGTTCTCACTGCTTTCGTCACTTTTTGTGGCTATTCTGGTTATCCCTACGCTGTATGAACGGATATTCGGCCGCAAAAAGGCTGCGCCTCTCAAGAATTTCAGTTCGGTAAACATCAAGGGATATTCCTCGTTCCTCAAAAAACTTGTTGAGAGACGCTGGTGGGTGATCCTGGGCTCGGTGGTCCTGGTTGCAGGGACAGTATTCCTGCTGCCGTATGTAGGTACTGAGTTCATGCCCAAGACCGACGAGGGTACCATAAACGTGAAGGTCCGTATGGCCGAAGGTACCAGCCTGGAGCGTACGTCGTCTACACTTGAGAGTATGGAGAATCTGGTGTTTGACCTGTCACAGGATCCGGAATGTGTCATATACACACACGTGGGACCAGGCGCATCGTCACAGAATATGGATTTTGAAGGTGAGAATACCGCAACCATGAAGATCCAGCTTTCAAAGGCATCGGCCGTTACTCCCGATGAACTAACCGAGATACTTGCATCATACATAAACGGAGTAGAGGGTATGGAGCTTTCATTCACTCAGGATGACAACTCGCTGAGTTCGATGATGGGTACGGAAGACGCTCCGCTTGTGGTGGAGATCAAGGGCGAGGACCTGGATCTGCTGGCAGCCCTCACGGACCAGGTCAAGACCGCAGTAGACTCGCTTGACTGCCTGTATAACGTGGAGAGTTCGCTGGCAGGCGGAGCACCTGAGATTATCGTCACCGTAGACCGTGCCATTGCAGGTATGAACAATATCAACGTATCCACCATCATCACCCAGATACAGCAGCATCTTGCAGGGCGTGAAGCCGGACAGATGGAATACAAGGGTGACATGAGGAATATAAGCATCAAGGTCCCGGACATCTCGCTGGCCGAACTTAGCAATATGGTCATTACATCGGGCCAGAAGGATTTCCGTCTTATTGAGCTGGCTCAGATAAGCGAGAGCACGGCACCCAAGGAGATTTACCGTCTTAACCAGAACCGCGTGACCCGTGTTACGGCCGATATTGATGAGTCTGTATCGCTTGACAAGGCTGCACAGCGTACAAGAGAGGCTGTATCGGGCATAGAGCTGCCGCAGAATTACTCCATAACCGTGACCGGTGAGGAGGAGCGCAGAGCCGAATCCATGAACAGCCTGCTTCTGGCACTGCTGCTGTCAATAGTGCTGGTATATATGGTGATGGCTTCGCAGTTTGAATCACTGCTGCATCCGTTTACCATCCTGCTTACCATTCCTCTGGCTTTGGTGGGTGCGGTGCTGATGTTCCTGATTACAGGCATAACGGTCAATATCATGGGTATTATAGGTATGGTGATGCTGGCAGGTATTGCGGTGAACAACTCCATCATCCTGGTGGACCGCATAGGACAGCTTAAAGAGTCCGGTCTGAACTTGTCCGATGCCATAGCGGAGGCAGGCCAGCAACGTATCAGACCTATACTTATGACCAGTCTTACCACAATCCTGGCACTTGTACCTATGGCGCTGGGAATAGGCGAGGGCGCATCACTGAGCTCTCCCATGGCTGTTGCCGTGATTGGCGGTCTGGTCACATCAACTCTGCTGAGTCTTGTGGTGATACCGTGTGTTTATTACGTATTTGAGAGCGCCAAAATAAGAATTACGGGAAAATGAACGCTAAGTCATTTATTGACCGCAGGGTTACTATATGCATGGCGCTGGTGGCATTGACGCTGCTGGGCTATTTCTCGTACAAGCAGTTGCCGGTTGAGCTGCTGCCCAATACCGAACTGCCTCAGCTTTACATTACCGCCAACTCGCGGAGCGACCTCACTCCGTCTTATATGGAACAGCAGGTAATCATTCCGCTTGAGGGAGCCATAAGCGCCGTGGGTGGCGTGGAGAACATGGAATCGACGGTATCGGGCCGGCAAGGCTCCATAAGGGTTGATTTCAAGAGAGGAACAAACCTCAAGATGACCACCGTGAAGCTGCAGGAGAAAATCAGTTCCATACGCTCTGATTTTCCCACCGATGTCTCGGTCAATGTCCAGCAGGCAAACATAAACGGCATAAGCAACCAGTTTATGTCACTGCAGGTGCGTGGATCGGGCGGTGTGGACCGTCTTAGAGCCATTGTGGACAAGGATGTTGTGCCGCGTCTTGAGAGCATAGACGGTATAGCCGGAGTAACGGTTTACGGCGGACGTGTCAAATCCATAGAGATACGCTCCAACCCGGAGGCCATGCAGGCTCTGCACATATCCAATTCGCAGATAAGCCAGGCCTTGAGCCAGTATAATCAGGAGCGTACTTTCCTGGGATATATCAGCGAGCCTGACCGTAAGTACTACGTGCAGCTTGACGCCAACTATGATGACGTGTCGCAGGTGGAGAATCTGGTGGTTGCACAGGGTCCCGTATATCTTAAGAATGTAGCCACCGTATTCTTTGATTACAAGGAGGAGACTACCATAAGCCGTGTTAACGGCATGGATGCCATATCGGTATCGCTGGTAAACGGGTCGGGCGAGAATCTGCTTAACCTGTCCAAGAGAGCACTTAAGCGTATCGATGAGGTTAACAGGGAGGTTGCCCCCCAGGATCTTCAGCTTGTGGTCCAGTCCAATTCGGCCGACCAGATAAGCAACAACATATCTCAGATAGTAAGGTTGGCTTTGATAGGTGGCTTGCTGGCTATCATCGTGCTGTGGTTTTTCCTGCGCAATTTCAGTCTGGTATTTTTCATCGCGCTTTCCATACCGGTGTCTATACTGTCGGCGTTCAATGTATTCTATGCTGCAGACATATCCATAAACACTCTTACTCTGATAGGAATGGCGCTGGCCATAGGTATGCTGCTGGACAGCAGTATAGTGGTGCTGGAGAACATATACCGGTTGGCGTCCATGGGAATGCCGCCGCGGCTAGCGGCGCTTCAGGGTGTAAAGGAGGTGCGTAAGGCCCTTATTGCATCCACACTTACCACCATAACGGTATTCCTTCCGTTTGTGTTCTCCGATGAACCCATGATTAAGCTTCTGGGCAGGAATATCGGTTTTTCAATCATATCAACGCTGATATTCTCGCTTATGGTGGCTGTAACGTTCATACCTATGGCAACCGCAGCCATGATGGAGCGGGGAGGAGGCGGCAACAGCGTCTTCTTCAAGAAGATGTCCATTCATGACCGTCCGTTGCAGATGTATTCGACACTGCTCAAGACCTGCCTGCGCAAGCCGGGGCCTACCGTGGGTACATCTGTAGCCGTTCTGGTGATTGCATTCATTTTTGCCCTGTCGCGCAATACCGGTCAGAACCGTCAGGTTGACAGTGACAGGATCAACGTCACCATCACTATGCCTACCGGCAGTACGCTCGATGATACGGATGAGGCAACCGCCACACTTGAGGAACGTCTGGACAGCTTGGTCTATAAGAAGGATGTAATTAGCCGTATACAGGAAGAACAGGCTTCAATTACGGTTACTCTCCAGGAGGGTTACAACAAGAAAGGCGGACCAAGCATAAGCCAGCTTGTTGAACAGTTGAGTGATGAACTCGCGCTGGAGAATGAGATAGACGTGCGTGTCACCCCAGGCTATGCCCGCGGGAATCAGAATGCTTCAGGGTTGAGTTCGCTGACCCGTTTCATGAGTGTGCTGGGCGTGGGTGACAATACCGAGAGAATAGTTGTAAAGGGATCGGACACAGAGACAATGCGCGTGGTTTCCAATAATCTCAGATACTATCTGGAGCAGTTGGAGTTTGTGCGTGACGTAAGGACGGACAATCCAGGCGGCCGCCGTGAGGTGCAGCTCACCCTTGATCCGGTGGCTATGGCATCGTACAACATCTCAAATTCTGCCATAACCTCTGCACTAGGTTCCCTTAACCGTTCAACCAGCACGGGAGCCAGCTTCAAGGTGGGTACCGATGAATATGACATAGTCATAATGGATGACCTGACCGAAGAAGAGGAGGAGATGGGACGCTGGGAAAAGACGATGGATGACCTGCGTCGTGTCATCGTGACCGATGCCAACGGCGGAACCCATGAGCTTCAGCAGCTGGCAAGCATACGCCTTAGCCGCGGACCATCGGAAGTAAGACGTGTTAACCGTGACCGCCGTGTGAACGTGACCTATGCCATATCACAGAGCGAGGATCTGCCCAAGGATGTGCTTGACGGCTATCATGACCAGATTGATGACCTGATTGCCAATTATAACCTTCCGTCGGGACTGGCCCTTGAGGTTCAGCGCGGAGATGACTCAACCAGCGAGTTCAAGTTCCTTATTCTGGCATCGATCATACTTATCTTCATGATACTGGCCTCGTCGTTCGAGTCGCTCACCACACCTGTGGTATTGCTCTTCTCAATACCTCTGGCGGCTATCGGATCACTTCTGGCACTGCTTCTGTCAGGTAACAGCCTGATGAACGCCAATACCTTGACGGGATTCCTTATTCTGCTGGGTATAGTGGTGAACAACGGTATCATCCTGATAGATTACTCATCGACCTTAAGGCGCAGAGGCTACGGCCGCATGCGTGCAATCATGACCAGCGGATATTCGCGTCTTAGACCTATCTGCATAACCACAATCACAACCATTGTCACGCTTATACCTATGGCTATGGGCGACAATGAGTATGCAGGTGCCATAGGCGCCCCGTTTGCACTGACCGTGATTGGCGGACTTACCTTCTCGGCCATACTTACCCTGCTGCTTATTCCTACGCTCTACATATCGTTCGAGAACATGAGGGCATGGTACAAGGGACTGGGCCGTTACACCCACATACTGCATGCGATACTGTTTGTGGTGGGCGTGGCTGTGATTCTGTCAAGTGTGCGCGGAATATTCATGATACTCCTTTACATAATAGTGCTTGCAGTAGCCATTCCGGGAGTGACTTATTTCATAAAGAGCTCTGTAAGGATTGCGCGCAAGGATATCGTCAAGGAGGATGAGCCTATTGTGATTGAGGTGCGTAACCTGGTCAAGGTATATGACTGGTACAGCCTGTTCCTGCGTCAGTGGCGTAGCGGACTGAACATACGCCGCAGACTGGGCTTGGCACGTACATTCCACCATGCAAAGGATTTTGTGAGCCTTATTTGGCAGGTGGTTGTATTCGGATACACTGGCTATCTGGCCGGCTGGTATTTTGAGAAGGAGTTCTGGATACTGCTTATGACCATCATTACGCTGGCCGGCGTAAACAATATCCTTAAGGCAGTACTTGAATATGTGGGATACAAATTCAAGAGTGGGGCAAAAGCAGTCTTGGTCATAAAGAAGATTCTCTATTGGCTGCTGCCTATATGTGCCATTTGGTTCCTGAGCACACGTATAGAAAGCAAGGGATTCATGGTGTTCATAGCTGTTGTCTGGCTGCTGGGGCTCTGCATAAACATGACATCAGTGTATCTTTATAAAAACAACATAAACGTAGAACGTCTGGAAGGCGAGACTGCCAAACTCAGACATGCATGGTTTGTATTTGTAAAGAGCATTCCTATCATAGGTAAGCGCAAGAAGCCGTTCAAGGCTCTGCGTGGCGTAACGTTCGAGATTCACAGCGGAATGTTCGGCCTTCTGGGCCCGAACGGAGCCGGTAAGTCTACGTTCATGCGTATTGTTACCGGTATCCTGCGCCAGAGCTACGGAACGGTGTTCATCAACGGTATGGATACTCTCAAGTACAGGGAGGAGCTGCAGAGTCTTATAGGATTCCTGCCTCAGGAGTTTGGCATGTACGAGTCCATGAGCGCCTGGGATTTCCTTAACTATCAGGCTATACTTAAGGGTATTACCGATGAGAAGGTACGTAATGAGAGACTGGAGTACGTGCTTACATCGGTCCACATGTATGAGCAGAGGAATGCGGAGATAGGATCGTTCTCCGGCGGTATGAAGCAGAGGATAGGTATTGCGCTTATACTGCTTAACCTGCCGCGCATACTCGTGGTGGATGAGCCTACTGCAGGTCTTGATCCCCGTGAGCGTATCCGTTTCCGTAACCTTTTGGTTGAACTTAGCCGTGACCGTATAGTGATATTCTCTACGCATATCATTGAGGATATTGCAAGTTCATGTAACCAGGTTGTGGTTATTGAGAAGGGTTCGCTCAAGTACTTTGGTGAGCCGTCCGATATGATAAACCTGGCTAATGACAAGGTATGGCTGTTTGACATTGAGGCATCCCGTCTGGGTGAGCTTGACGAGAAACTGATAGCCAACCACATCCAGGACGGTAGCATGATCAAGGTGCGTTATATATCGCCTGTATGCCCGTGGCCGGGCGCCGTACCTGCCGAGCCCAACCTGGAGGATGCATACCTATGTCTATTGAAAAACCTTTAACTAGAAATTGAACGATGTCAGCATTAGATACAGTTAAATCATTCGGCAAGTTGTGCGGCTACAACATGAGGATAATATTCTCAGGCAAGTTCATTTGGTTCTTGCTGGTGGGCCTGGTCCTGTTCTTCTTCCTTATGTTTGCCGCTGCATCCAGAGGTACGGAACTGAGTCATGGCATGGTCTATAATCAGCTTGTCATACCTGGTATCCTGCTGGTGTTCTATCCTGCATGTTTCGGCATCCAGAATGATGCCGACCACCGTATATTGGAACTGCTTTTTGGCATACCAAACTACATGTATAAGGTATGGCTGTTCCGTCTGGTGATGATCTATGTTGAGGTTTATCTCATTCTTGTGGTTTACGCATTCCTTGCCAGAATCCTTCTCTATCCGGTACAGCCGTTCTCCATGGCGCTGAATCTTATGCTTCCGGTCATATTGTTCGGAAACCTGGCGTTCCTGTACTCCACGCTCATACGCAACGGAAATGCCGCTGCCGTGATGTCGGTACTTACGGTCATACTGGTGCTGGTGCTTGGAAACATACAGCTGGTTGAGAACAAGGTATGGGACCTGACCATAAACCCGTATGATGAGCCCGAAAACATCAACGCCGCTATCTGGAGCGTGATTCTGCTCAAGAACCGCATCCTGATGATAGTGGCTGCAATTGTCTTTCTGATGTCGGGCTTGCTGGGCTTGCAGAACCGCGGCAAGTTCCTTGGATAAAATTATTTTTGGATAATATTCCAGTAAATATTAACTTTGGCATATCGGTCATCATTGATGGCTGATATGCTTTTTTATTGTATAACCAATTAAAAACTGAGAATATGACTATCAAGGATTTACAGCCCAAGATTGTTTGGGATAACTTTTACGGTATTACACGCCAGCCGCGTCCTTCAAAGCATGAGGAGAAGATCCGTGCATGGTTGCTGGAGTGGGCCAAGCAGCATAATATTGAGGCTTTTGCCGATGAGACAGGTAACGTGATTATGCGCAAGCCTGCTACTCCGGGTATGGAGAACCTTAAGGGCGTAATCATGCAGGGCCACATGGATATGGTTCCGCAGAAGAATGCCGATGTTCAGCATGACTTTGAGAAGGATCCTATTGAGACCTGGGTTGACGGTGAGTGGCTTAAGGCTAAAGGTACCACCCTTGGTGCCGATAACGGTCTGGGTGTTGCTCTGGCTCTGTCAGTTCTGGAATCAAACGATATCAAGCATGGTCCGCTGGAACTGCTGGTTACATACGATGAGGAGACTGGTATGACTGGTGCAAATCTCCTTAAGCCGGGCGTACTCAAGGGTGATATCCTGCTCAATCTGGACTCAGAGACCGAGGGTGAGCTGTACATAGGTTGCGCCGGTGGTCTGGATGTTTCAATTCTGGGCAAGTATGAGCGCAAGCCCGAGCCTAAGGGTTGGCTTTGCTACAGCCTTGCTGTAAAGGGCTTCCAGGGCGGTCACTCAGGTATGGATATCATCCTTTGCCGTGCCAATGCCAACAAGGTAGGCGCACGCGTAATGTACGCTCTTCTTACCAAGGCCGATGTCAAGCTGATTGACATGGAGGGCGGTACACTGCGCAATGCTATTCCGCGTGAGTGCTTTGCAACCGTATATGTTGATCCCGCCAAGCTGGAGATTGCCAAGAAGGTTGTGGCCGATGTATTTGCAGAGGTCAAGGCCGAATATGCAGCAACTGATCCGGGCTGCAACTACGTATTTGAGCCTTATCAGTGCGCACCGGGTGAGACCTGTGATCCCGATGAGTGCCTCTATGTGGAGGAGGGTACAGCACTGCGTTACATAGAGACCATCCTGGCTTGCCCCGATGGCGTGGAGCGCATGAGTGACCAGATGCCGGGCCTTGTTGAGACATCCAACAACATGGCTATGGTCAAGATTTACAAGGGTGAGTTCTTTATCGTGAACCTGCTGCGTAGCTCGGTTGATACAGCCAAGGAGTTGCTGGCACTGCGTATGCAAAGCCTGGGCCATCTGGCCGGCTGCAAGGTTGAACTTGCCGGAGGTTATTCGGGCTGGGCACCTAATGCCGCATCACCCATTCTGCACGTAATGAAGACTGAGTACAAGAAGATGTTCGGCACCGAGCCCAAGGTTATGGCTATTCACGCCGGTCTTGAGTGCGGTATCCTGAGCGGAGCCTATCCCCACTGGGATATGGTATCGTTCGGCCCCACACTCATGAGCCCCCATTCACCCGATGAGCGCTGCTACATCCCGTCGGTCCAGAAGGTCTGGGATTACCTGAAAGCAGTACTTGCAGCCATCCCCAAGAAGTAGTATTAGGAGGAACGGAAAATTTTGGGGTATTGACTCCAAAACTTCGCTTCGCTCATCCCTCCCACAACAAAAAATATCGATTCCGAAACTTTGTTCCAGAATCGATATTTTTTGTCGCGGGCCCCTCCCTCTAACGCGCCGAGGGTGGCGACGGTTTTTCCGCCAATACCCCAATATTTTCCTCGTGCAATTAGCCAGCTTTATCAAATCGAAAGTCCGAAGGTCTTTTTGATGGGACTCATTACGAACATGGATTGGATGGAGCCGACGGTATCGGTGGTGCCAAGCACGTTCATGATGAACTCCTTGTAGGTGCGCATATCGGGACAATAAACTTTAAGCAGGTAATCAAACTCACCGGAGATGTTGTAGCACTCCGCTACCTCTTTCATATTGGCGGCGGCCTCTTCAAAACTCTTGGCTGTCTGGCGCGTCATTTCACGCAGCTTGACGCAGCAGAATACCACAAAGCCCAGATTGAGTTTCTCGGGATCCAGCACTGCTATATACTTCTTTATATAGCCTTCGCGCTCCAGACGTTTCTGACGCTCGAAAACCGGGGTGGTGGAGAGGTGTACCTTTGCGGCCAGTTCCTTGGTTGTAAGGCGTGAATTATCCTGCAGGCAGGTAAGGATTTTGATGTCTGTGGCATCCAGTTCGCCGGCTTTTGGCTCAATCAGAGTTGAAATATTCTCCTTTTCCATAGTTTATTGTTGAATTTGTTGGTTTATTTTCTTTGAATTTGCGCAAAGGTAGGATGTTTTTCCTTAATAATGCAATGTGTTTGGTGGAATTTTCTATCGGCCGTAACTTTGCATCGGAAACAGAAAAGAAATAACAAACAAAAATATACAACTATGGCAAACAACAAATTTCATCTTGAGACTCTGGCACTCCATGTAGGCCAGGAGCAGCCCGATCCCGCGTCAGATGCACGCGCAGTACCTATCTATCAGACCACATCTTATGTGTTCCGCAATTCACAGCACGCTGCTGACCGCTTTGGTCTGCGTGATGCCGGTAATATCTACGGCCGTCTGACCAACTCGACACAGGATGTGCTTGAAAAGCGCGTAGCCGCTCTTGAGGGTGGCGTGGCAGCTCTGGCAGTTGCATCGGGTGCAGCCGCAGTAACATACGCCCTGCAGAACATTGCACAGGCTGGTGACCACATCGTGGCAGCCGACAATCTGTACGGCGGTTCATTCAACCTGATAACACACACACTTTCAACCCAGGGCATCAGCAACACCATCGTTAAGGTGAATGACCTGAAGGCTCTTGAGGCAGCCATCCGCCCCAACACCAAGGCTATCTATGCCGAGACATTCGGTAACCCCAACAGTGACGTTACCAATCTGGAGGCTGTAGCAGAGATTGCTCACAAGCACGGCATCGTATTCATCGTGGACAACACATTCGCTCCCATACTTATCCGTCCGTTGGAGCACGGCGCAGACATAGTTGTTCATTCTGCAACCAAGTTTATCGGTGGTCACGGTTCATCTCTGGGCGGAATCATCGTTGATGGTGGCTCCTTCAACTGGAAGGCCAACCCTGACAAGTATCCCACACTTGCCAAGCCCGATCCCTCTTATCACGGTGCAGTTTTTGCCGATGTAGCCGGTGCTGCCGCATTCGTAACCCGTATCCGTGCCGTCATCCTGCGCGATACCGGTGCTGCCATCAGCCCTTTCAACGCTTGGATACTGCTTCAGGGTGTCGAGTCACTGCCTCTGCGTATAGAGCGTCACGTTGAGAACGCACTTAAGGTGGTTGAGTACCTGGCCAAGAACCCCAAGGTATCAAAGGTTAACCACCCGTCACTGCCCGACCATCCGGATCACGCACTGTATCAGAAGTACTTCCCTAACGGCGGCGGATCAATCTTCACTTTCGAGGTTAACGGAACCCAGGAGGATACCTGGAAGTTCATTGACTCACTGCAGATATTTTCACTGCTGGCCAACGTGGCCGATGTAAAGAGCCTTGTGATACATCCTTACACCACCACACACTCCCAGATGACATCAAAGGAGCTGGCCGAGCAGCATATCACTCCCACCACAGTACGTCTGTCAATAGGTGTCGAGCATATAGACGATATCATTGCAGACCTTGACCAGGCTTTTGCCAAAATATGATATTTATACCTAGTTGTTTTAAGTTTAGCTAAATTTGCCGATGTATTCACAGCCTCTCAGGGGGCTGTGGATATTTCGGTTTAATGATAATAGTTGTTTTATGCCTCTTAAACTGCCCGATAAACTGCCTGCAATAGAGATTCTTAAAGGTGAGAATATCTTTGTTATGGACACCAGCCGTGCCACGAGTCAGGACATTCGTCCGCTGCGCATTGTGGTACTCAACCTGATGCCCATCAAGATTACCACCGAGACCGATCTTATCAGACTTATCTCCAATACACCATTGCAGATTGAACTCAAGCTGATGAAACTGCGCAGTCACACCTCAAAAAATACACCTGTAGAGCACATGAGGGTGTTCTATGAGACGTTTGAGAGCATGCGAGATGAGAAGTTTGACGGATTTATAGTGACAGGTGCGCCTTTGGAGCAGATGGAGTTTGAGGAGGTATCATATTGGGATGAACTTAAGGAGATTTTTGACTGGGCACGCACACATGTAACATCTACTTTATATATATGCTGGGCCGCACAGGCTGCCATGTACCATTTCTACGGAGTACCCAAGTATCCGCTGCCAGAGAAGATGTTCGGCATATTCAAGCATAAGACCATCAATGAGCCGCTGCCCATATTCCGTGGCTTTGACGATGAGTTCTATGCTCCGCACAGCCGTCACTCGGAGGTGCGCCGTGAGGATATACTGGCGCATCCCGAGCTCAAGCTACTGTCTGAGTCCGATGAGGCCGGCGTATTCATGGTGTCGGCCCGTGGCGGTCGTGAGATTTTCATTACCGGTCATATGGAGTACTCTCCTGATACTCTTGACAACGAGTACAAACGTGACTTGGCTAAGGGACTGCCCATAGATATTCCCAAGCATTACTATCGTGACAACGATCCGGCCAAAGGCCCGATAGACCGCTGGCGCGCCCACGCCAACCTGTTCTACTCCAACTGGCTCAACTACTACGTCTACCAGGAGACTCCGTACAACCTTCAGGAAATTGGTTAACAAAAAAGAGATTGTTTCGTCTTTATGGTGTATTGCTTGAAACAAAACTAAAACACTATAAAAATGAAAACAAGATCTTACTTTGTTTATGCTTTGTGCGCATTGTTGCAGTCTTGCAATATGGTTGATGCCCAGATAGTCTGGCTTACTACCAAGAATATGGACTTTACTGACTGCGACCGCGAGGAGCGTGAAGTTAAACCCTTTGACGCTGTATCCAATACCTGCCCGTTTGATGTGATTGTTGAGCAGTCCGATGAACAGTATGTCGTTGTTGAGGGTGATGAGGAGTTTTTTGACCGTCTTCATACCGATGTCAGAAGGGGAGTGCTTGAAATCTCCATTGACCCGGCCCGTTACCGCAACGTGCGTCTGAGAGTGAAGGTAGGCTCTCCCGAGATCACTCAGATCTCTATGACGGGCAGCGGCAGCGTCCAGTGCATATCCGATATAGCTACCGATAATGATTTTGCCTTGCGTGTATCGGGGAGTGGCGACATAGTAGCCAAAAAGATTAAGTGCACCTCTTTTGAAACATCTGTGGCCGGATCGGGCGATATCCGGATATCGGGTATAGAGGCTGTTGATGTAACACTGAGCGTTGCCGGAAGCGGTGACTGGGGTGCATCGCAAATTGATGCTGTGAATCTTACAATGTCTTTAGCCGGATCGGGCGATATAGAAGTTGCGAATGTTGATATTGAAGATACCCTGTCGGCCAGTGTATCGGGCAGTGGTGACATCGATGTGAACGGCAAGGCAACCAACGTCAAGGCCAAGGTGGTTGGATCGGGCGATATTTCCGGCAGACTTAAATACGAGAGTATCAGTAAAATGAGATCCGGCAGCGGAGATATAGACTGGTGATTTAGGTGACAATAGTAAATAAACGGCTGGCAAAATTGCCAGCCGTTTATTTTAATATTCAAATGTGCCGTACTCGCTGTGGATGGTCAGGTGAGTGTGATCTGAAGACTCTATGCGGCCTATGATCTGGGCATCGATTCCGAATGACTTGCTTATGTCGATTACCTGCTGTGCGTATTCCTGAGGCAGATAGACCTCAAAGCGGTGACCGCAGTTGAATACCTTGTACATCTCCTTCCAATCGGTCTTGCTCTGCTCCTGGATGGTGCGGAACAGGGGCGGGATGGGGAACATGTTATCCTTGATAACGTGCACGTTCTCCACAAAGTGCAGTATCTTGGTCTGGGCGCCGCCGGAGCAGTGTATCATTCCGTGAATCTGCGGGCGCAGCGCATCGAGCAGCTTCTTTACCACCGGAGCATAGGTGCGGGTGGGAGAGAGTACCAGCTTGCCGGCATCCAGAGGTGAGCCTGCAACCTTGTCGGTCAGGTTCAGACCGCCTGAATAGACCAGTTCCTGGGGTACTGCATGGTCATATGTCTCGGGATACTTCTTGGCTATATCCTTGCCGAATACATCGTGACGGGCACTGGTAAGTCCGTTGCTGCCCATCCCGCCGTTGTACTCCTTCTCATAAGTGGCCTGGCCGAATGATGCAAGACCTACTATCACGTCACCCGGACGGATATTTGCGTTGTTGATCACGTCGCTGCGTTTCATGCGGCAGGTAACGGTGCTGTCCACGATTATGGTACGTACCAGGTCACCTACATCGGCAGTCTCACCGCCTGTGGCGTATGCGCCTACACCCATCTCGCGGAGTTCGGCCAAAAGCTCATCGGTACCGTTAATTATGGCGCTGATTACGCTGCCCGGAACCAGGTTCTTGTTACGGCCGATGGTTGAGCTGACCAGAATGTTATCGACTGCACCTACGCAGAGCAGGTCATCGATGTTCATGATAAGGGCATCCTGGGCAATGCCTTTCCACACTGAAAGGTCTCCTGTCTCTTTCCAGTAGGCATAGGCAAGAGAAGACTTGGTGCCGGCTCCGTCTGCATGCATGATGTTGCAGTACTCGGGGTCACCTCCCAGGATATCCGGGATGATTTTGCAGAAGGCCTTGGGGTAGAGGCCCTTGTCAATGTTCTTGATGGCGTTGTGCACATCCTCCTTGGATGCCGATACGCCACGCAGCATATAACGTTCGTTTGATTCCATCAGAATTCTACTTTGGGAGCTTTGTTTGCACCTTCTTCAGCCTCAAAATAGGGCTTCTTTTCAAAACCGCGCATGCCTGCAATGATGCTCTGCGGGAATTTGCGGATATATGTGTTGTACTTGGAGGCCGATTCGTTGAAGTTCTTGCGCTCAACTGCAATGCGGTTCTCGGTGCCTTCAAGTTGTGCCTGAAGTTCCTTGAAGTTTTCATTGGCCTTAAGTTCGGGATATGACTCGCTTATGGCAATCAGACGGCCAAGTGCGCCGCTTACTTCATTCTGGGCCTTCTGGAACTCCTTGAGCTGATCGGCAGTCATGTTTTCAGGGTTGACAGAGATCGATGTGGCCTTGGCGCGTGCGTTAACTACGGCCTCAAAGGTTGATGTCTCATGTTCTGCATAGCCCTTTACTGTGCTGACAAGGTTGGGGATGAGGTCTGCGCGACGCTGATACACGTTCTCAACGTTTCCCCATGACTTGTTTACGCTCTCTTCCATTTCAACCATCTTGTTATTTGCTTTGATTCCCCATATGATAAAAATAATGGCAATGGGTATCATTAAAACAAAACATGCGATAATCGCTAATAAACAGCCTTTTTTCATATATGTTTTTTTAAAGTTTGCTTTCAATTAAAAACGTGATCCGGCACCGCCGCCGCCAAAATGGCCTCCGCCGTAGCTTCCGCCAAAGCCTCCGCCTCCTCCAAAGCCGCCTCTGCCATAGTGTCCGCCGCCTCCTGCGTGGGGTCCGTGACCGTGTCCTCCTCCGGTGGAGTAGTATGACGTGCGGTTCCTTGAAGTGACAAATCCGCAGTGGCTGCACTTAAAGGTAACCAGTTCCTTCTTGATGCCGTTCTGCTTTGATAAGGTTGAAATGCCAACCTGCTTGAGCGCAACCTTACCGCAGTTGGGACATTTGCGGCTCTTGCGGTCAATAAACAGGACTAATCCAACGACAAAGAGAAACATACCTATGACGGTTATGATTCCTGCCAAAACAGCTAGCTTGTCTGTATCTTCGTCGTCATCATACTCACCCTTGAGCAGTATCTCTTTGAGTGCTTCGGCACCTGCTATCATTCCTTCATCCCATTTGTCATCGGCAAAATACGGATTCATGTATCGTATCTGGATGCGCTTGCAGATGGCATCGGGAAGTACTCCCTCAATGCCGTATCCTGTGGCGAACTGTATGCAGCGCTCTCCTGTGGATAGCAGTATTACCAGACCGTTGTCTGAACTGGAACGTCCAACGCCTATGGTTTCGCCTATCTGATGGGCAAACTCAAAGCAGTCATCGGGATCTATATCACCAACTACAGCCACCAGAGTCTGAATGCCGGTACTGTCCTCTACGGTGCGGAATGCGGCGTCAATCCTGCGTACGGCCTCGTCTGACAGAATTCCGTCAGGATTTGAGGTGTAGCGGTTACGGTCCTGAAGATGTACCGGAATGATATCGGAAGGTCTGTAGACCTTGGCCGAAACCAATCCGCAAAAAAGGACAATCAGAAGTGACGCTAATGCTTTCTTCATACTTCAATACTGCTCCAGATGTTCCAGGCGGCTACAGCCTGCTGCTCAAGCATATCCTTACCTCCCTTGACCGAAGCTCCATGCTCGCGTCCTTTTTTCATGAAAAGGGTCTCGTCTGGGTTGGCCACCACATCCAGCAGAACGTGTTGGCTGGAAAGGAATGTGTATGGAATATCCGGACATTGGTTTGTGTCGGGCCACATACCTAACGGAGTGCAGTTTACTATTATGTCAAAAGAATCCATGACCGATGGGGAGAGCTCATAGTATCCCATGATGTCGAATGAAGAATTGCGGGATACGAACTTGTTCTCTATGCCCATTCTGTCCAATGCGTACTTGACGGCCTTTGATACACCGCCTGTGCCAAGTATAAGGGCGTTTTTGCGGCTCTCCAGCAGTTCCTTGAAGGATTCCGTAAACCCTATCCAGTCTGTATTGTAACCTATAAGTTGGGTTCCTGATTCCTTGTGTATCACCTTAACCGTGTTTACGGCTCCGATGGCCTGTGCAGTCTCGTCAAGACGGTCAAGATAAGGGATTATCTCTTCCTTATAAGGAATGGTAACGTTAAATCCGCAAAGGTTGGGATTGGCTGCAACAAGGTCCTTTATCTGTTCTATGTCGTCCAGCTCAAAGTTCTCATAGTGGGCGTCAATATGCTGTTCGCGGAACATCTTGTTGAAACGCACCATCGATGTGGAGTGGGCCAGGGGCTTTCCTATCAGTCCGAAAAGATGACCGTACGAGGCATAGGATGGGAACGGTTCTCTTTTCTTGGGCTCGGCCGGCTTTTCCGGTTCAGGCTCATACGTAGGTTCCGGCTCATATACAGGTTCCGGCTCGATTATGGGCTCCTCGGGCTCGATTATGGGTTCCTCCGGCTCGGTTATGGGCTCCTCCGGCTCGGTTATGGGCTCCTCTGGCTTGAAATCGGGTTCTGCGGGCTTGGTCTCCGGCCTGCCCGTGGTACCGCCGCCATTAGTCTCCCCGTCAGAATCCAGAGGAGAATCCAGCTTCTGGTTCACGTGTCTGACAAGCAGCAGGAATATTACGCCAAGTACTAAAAAAGGACCGAACATGGTGGTTATCTTTTAGCAAGCCAATCAGTTACGTTCTTCTCAATGCGTGCAGCCAGATCGGTGCCGCTCTCCTTCACAAACTTTTCGCCTACAATATGCTCGTAAAGTTCAATATAGCGGTCCGATACGCTGTCGGCGTATGCATCGGTAATCTCGGGCATAACCTGACCGGGCTGGTTCATGAAGTTATGCTCAATGAGCCACTGGCGTACAAACTCCTTGGAGAGCTGTTTCTGGGGCTCACCTTTCTCAAACTTCTCCTGATAGCCGTCGGCATAGAAATAACGTGAGCTGTCGGGGGTGTGGATTTCATCAATCAGGTATACCTTGCCGTCGCGCTTTCCAAACTCATACTTTGTGTCAACCAGGATAAGGCCTTTCTGTGCTGCAATCTCGGTGCCACGCTTAAAGAGGGCGCGGGTATACTTCTCCATAACCTCATAATCCTCCTTGCTTACCAGGCCCTGCTTGATTATTTCCTCCTTGGAGATATTCTCGTCATGGCCCTCCTCTGCCTTGGTGGTGGGGGTGATAAGGGGCTCCGGGAACTTCTGGTTCTCCTTCATGCCCTCGGGCAGTATGTTTCCGCAAAGGTTACGGCATCCGGCCTTGTAGTCGCGCCATGCGGAGCCGGTCAGGTAGCCGCGTATGATCATCTCCACGCGGAAGCCCTCACATTTGAGGCCTACGGTAACCATAGGGTCGGGAGTGGCCAGTTTCCAGTTGGGGCAGATGTCTGCGGTTGCGTCCAGGAACTTGGCTGCAATCTGGTTCAGGACCTGACCCTTGAAGGGAATGCCTTTGGGCAGGATAACGTCAAAGGCCGATATGCGGTCTGTGGCAACCATAACCATCAGGTCGTCATCAATGTTATACACGTCACGAACCTTGCCGTGATATACACTCTTCTGTCCTTTGAACTGGAAGTCAGTTCTTGTCAACGCTTTGCTCATTGTTATCTTTTTTAGAAATTCTTTTTTCGGATTTATGTGTCTGCTCGTAGCGGTCATATGCATCGACTATACGGGTAACCAGTTTGTGACGTACAATGTCCTTCTTGGTCATACGTATGATGCTCAGGCCGTCCACGCCGTCCAATATGTCCAGAGCCTGTACCAGGCCCGATATCTGGGTAGGGGGCAGGTCAATCTGCGTGAGGTCACCGGTAACTATCATCTTGGTGTTCCAGCCCATGCGGGTAAGGAACATCTTGATCTGCTGGGGGGTGGTGTTCTGCGCCTCATCCAGAATGACTACGGCGTCGTTCAAAGTGCGTCCGCGCATGAATGCCAACGGCGCAATCTGTATGATGTTCAGATCCATGTACTCCTTTAGTTTGGCCGTAGGAATCATGTCCTGAAGGGCGTCATAAAGGGGCTGCAGGAACGGGTCTATCTTTTCACGCATGTCGCCGGGCAGGAATCCCAGTTTCTCGCCTGCCTCAACTGCAGGGCGGCACAGGACTATACGCTTTACCTCCTTGTTCTTGAGGGCGCGTACGGCCAATGCTATTGCCGTGTAGGTCTTACCTGAGCCGGCGGGGCCGATTGCAAAAAGCATATCGTGGTCTGCATAATCGGTAACCAGTTTCTTCTGGTTGACGCTGCGGGGCATGATGGGCCGGCCGGTCACACCGAACAGGATGACATCGGAACTCTTTTCACCGTTAGGTTCATCTCCGTTTACGATATCTACTATTACCTCTTCCTTGAGTGAATTGTACTTGGCGCAATACATTTCAAGCTTGAGTACAGCCTGCTCAAAACGGGCCGTCTCGTCCTCGTCACCCATAATGCGTATCACGTTGCCGCGTGCCACAATGCGCAACTTGGGGAACAGTGCCTTGAGAAGCTGCAGATTGGTGTTGTTGACCCCGTAAAACACTGCAGGGTCAGCATCATTAAGGACAAGATGCTTTTCTATCATGCGGAATCCGTTTTGTTCCGCAAAGTTACCAAATTATCCTATAAGATGTCCTATGTTTGAGGTAAAGAGTTTGACCGCAATGGCCAGCAGAATTATGCCAAAGAATTTGCGGAGAACGTATATCAGTCCGGGGCCCAGAATCTTCTCGATCCTGCCTATTGACCTGAGTACCACGAATATGAAAAGCATGTTGAGCGCCAGGGCAATCATGATGTTGATTGCTGCGTATTCGGCCTTAAGTGAAAGCAGGGTAGTGAATGAGCCGGCGCCTACAATCAGCGGGAATACAAGCGGCACGAATGATGACATCTCCTTGGGTCCCGCATCATATTTGAAAATGGTTATGTCAAATATCATCTCGAACCCGATGGCCAGAATGACTATTGAACCGGCCACGGCGAAAGACTCGATATCCACGCCAAAGAGTGACAGCACACCGTCACCAAGAAAGTAGATGATGGTAAGCAGAACCCAGGATATAAGGGTGACCTTGAAGGCGGGAACCCTTCCCGTCTTGTGCTGCAGGTCTATGATGATGGGAATTGAACCCGTGATATCCAGAATGGCGAACAGAACCACGAACGCCCCTGCTATTTCCTTGAAGTTTAAGGCCATTATCATGCTTTCTAAAAACGGATGCAAAGATAATGCAAGCAAATGAATGCTTGAATAATTATTGTATTATTTTGCGTTAAATCACTCGGGATTGTAGACCGGACGGATGGGGAGTCCCAGGTAGCGCTCTCTTGAACCTATTATGTGGTTGTCAACGTCGGTATGCTCCAGCTCCAGAACCGATGCGGTTGTAGATACATAATCACGGTTGATGTCGTCATAATACAGTTCATTGCACCACAGATAGGCGCGCTCCTTATTGAATCTGGCCTGGCCGTTGTCACTCATGCCTGACAGGGCAATGAAAATGCTGTTGCCTTCATAGCCTTTCTTGACGCTGGTGAACAGATAGCCTTCAACACCGTTGAGCTTGCACCATTTGGCTTCACAGTTCCTGGTGGTGAGCAGTTCCAGATAATCATCTATGCTTGGTACATGCCAGCCTTCTCCCAGAAGGGCATTTGCGGCGTCATCGGACAGATCCATAACTGTCTTGTCATCATAGAAGAAGTTATAGCCGTAGTCGTTCTTGTCTTCTTTAGTGCAGTATTTGGTGATGGTGTACCTGTCCTCGTGGCACCATTTGTACTGGTTCCATTTGAAGTTTGTCTTGGGTTCGGTCTCGGCCCAGGCAAAGAATGAACCTGTCTTTTCAGGGCTGGTTGCGCCGATATTGCACTTGGCCCAGAGGTTGCCTGATAAAAGTCCCAGGTCAACTACCTCATAGTCATTGCCGTCTTGGCCCTGGATTACTTGTATACCTTTGTTTACGTCACTCATTGAAATGGCATTCTTGTCTTCTTTCTCACATCCTGTCAGGACCAAAGCCGAAAATGCCGTGAACATGCAGGCAAGGATAAAAAGTCTATTCTTCATATTGGTTAAAGTTAGGTTGTGTTTGCGAATTTATGAAAAAAACCGGTTGGTTATGCTCTTTATGCCAAAATGATGGTCATTTGACTGCGCAATACATGCGGCAGACGCCGAACATGAACTGCCGTGACAGGACGGATGTGTATCCGGCATCCTTGAGCATAGGTATGAATTTCTCGGGAAGCGGGAATTTGAGAATGGAGTCCGGAAGATATGTGAACGCCCCTGTGTTTCCGGTCATGCCAGCCCCGATCCTGGGCAGGATCTTGAGTGAATAAAACTTGTAGAGGCTGAAAATGAACCTGTTTTTGGGATAGGAGAGCTCCAGTATCACCAGCTTTCCGCCGGGTTTGAGGACGCGGCGCATCTCTTTGAGACCCTGCATCAGGTTCTCAAAATTACGGACTCCGAAAGCCACGCACACACGGTCAAAGGTGCAGTCGTCAAACCGCAGGTTCTCGGCATCGCCTGTCTCCAGGTCAATAGGCAGACCCTGACACTTGGCTTTTCCTACCTCAAGCATTCCTTCGGAGAGGTCTATGCCTGTGATGTGTGAGCCGGAAACGGCCTTTTTGGCTACCGCGATGGCAAAATCGGCTGTGCCGGTGGCCACGTCAAGCACGCTTATGGGTTGCCTGACATCAGCAATGGCCCTGACGGCCTTGCGGCGCCATGACCGGTCGGCACCGAATGATGATATGTGGTTGAAACGGTCATATTTTACTGCGATATCATCAAATAGTTCGCGTATTCCTTCTTTTTTAGGCATGTTTTATTGTAGTATAAATCCGGTTCCGGCCAAGAGGGCAAAGATTAAAGTAGATATTACCAGCATGGGCAACATGGGATCAAGCTCACGGCCTGAACGTTTCCATATCCCAATAAGATGCTTTATATAGAGCGGTAAAGTCAACATATAAAGGTATGGCTGCCATCCTTTGGTGAACAGGATGGTGTACAAAAGCATAAGACACCATCCGCCACAAATCAGTATTGTATGGTATATCTTTGCTCGTCTTTCACCTAGTTTGAGAGGAACTGTAATGCGGGTGCCTGCATCGGATTTCATGTCGCGCATGTTGTTCACATTCAGAACTCCTACGCTGAACAGGCCTATGGCTGCACCTGGCAAAAGGGTGCTCAAATCCACCTGATGAGAGCAGACAAAAAAGCCACCCGCAACAGGGACGAGTCCAAAGAATATGAATACGAATACATCACCCAGACCCCTGTATCCGTAGGGCTTCTTGCCAAGCGTATAATGCATGGCTGCCCAGATGGCCGCAGCTCCCAGCACGACAAGGCATTCGGACTCAATGCGGAGTATGGTTCCAAACGAGGCTCTTATCATGCCCAGTCCCAGAATCATGCATACCAGCATGGTTATCCTTATGCATGACCGCATCTCATCCTCGGTAAGACCGCCTCCTTCAATTCCGTACTTGGGGCCTTCACGTCCATTGCCGTCAACCCCGCTAAGCCAGTCTCCCAGCTCATTGGACATATTGGAAAGAATCTGCAAAGATACGGTTGTAAGAATGGTAAGAAGAATGACGTACCAAGGAACGCTATGCTCTGCGCAGGCAAGCATAATACCCAGTACAATCCCCGCCGTAGATAGGGGGAGGGTCCTAAGTCTCATTGATCGGATAACTGCCTTTGTAGTCATTTTTTTATAGGTATTGTCGGCCGGTACCTCCAAACAAAAAACCGGCCTCATGGACCGGTTCTTTGCTTGGAGGTACCTGGCGGACTCGAACCGCCGTACTCGGTTTTGCAGACCGATACCTAGCCGCTCGGTCAAGGTACCATTTGCTTTTGCGGTTGCAAAGGTAATGGAATTTTTGATACCTCCTTAATAATAGACTGTTTTTATTTCTAAAATAGTTACGAGAAAACTATCTCTCCGTTACGGGCCGATGCGGTTACGGGTTTGCTTCGGTCAATCTGGCCTGACAGGATCATGGTGGAGAGCCTGTTGAGCAAAAGTGCCTGCAATGCACGCTTTACGGGACGGGCACCGAATTCGGGATCATAACCGGCACCTGATATCAGGTCTATCGCCTGGTCATCGATAGTGAGGTTGATACCGCTCTCGGCAAGCATACGGCATACGCCCTGTGCCTGGAGCCTTACAATCTGACGTATCTCACTCTCACGCAGCGGCATGAATACCACAGTCTCGTCTATACGGTTCAGGAACTCCGGACGGATGGTCTGCTTAAGCATGTCAAGCAGGTGTTTGCGGGTCTCGTCAAGCCACTGCTGACGGCTCTCGTCGGTTGTGCCCACTTGGGCAGAGCGCTCGCGTATATAATCACTGCCCAGATTGCTGGTCATGATGATTATGGTGTTCTTGAAGTTTACCGTACGTCCCTTGTTATCGGTCAGACGGCCGTCATCAAGTACCTGCAGCAGTATGTTGAACACATCGGGATGTGCCTTCTCTATCTCATCAAACAGCACCACGGAGTAGGGTTTACGGCGTACGGCCTCGGTCAGCTGGCCACCCTCATCGTAACCCACATATCCGGGAGGCGCTCCTATAAGACGCGTCACTGAGAACTTTTCCTGATACTCACTCATATCTATACGTGTCATGAGCTTCTCGTCATTGAACAGGTACTCGGCCAGGGCCTTGGCAAGTTCTGTCTTACCTACGCCTGTGGTGCCCAGGAATATGAAACTGCCTATAGGACGCTTGGGATCCTGCAGTCCGGCACGGCTGCGTCGAACGGCGTTTGCCACGGCACTTATGGCCTCCTCCTGGCCCACCACACGCTTGTGCAGCTCTTCTTCCAAGTGCAGAAGCTTCTCACGCTCGCTCTCCAGCATACGGTTTACGGGTATGCCGGTCCAGCGGGAAACCACTTCGGCAATGTCATCGGCCGTAACCTCCTCCTTGACAAGGGCGCTGTCACCCTGCTTGGTGTGCAACTCCTCCTGGATGCGGGTTATATCGGCCTCAAGTTCCTTGAGTTTGCCGTAGCGAATCTCGGCCACGCGGCCGTAGTTGCCGTCACGCTCTGCGTTGTCGGCTTCTATCTTGAGCTGCTCAATATGCTGCTTGTCCTGCTGGATCTTGGCTACAAGAGCTTTCTCTGATTCCCATTTCTCACGGATCTGTTTCTCCTGTTTCTGCAGGTCATCAATCTGGGCGTTGAGTTGCTTGAGTTTTACGGTGTCGTTCTCACGCTTGATGGCGGCACGCTCTATCTCCAGCTGCTTTAGGCGGCGGGTAATCTCATCCAGCTCCTCTGGTACCGAGTTGCGCTCCATACGCAGCTTGGCGGCTGCCTCATCCATAAGGTCTATGGCCTTGTCTGGCAGGAAACGCTCCGTGATGTAACGGTTGGAGAGCTCCACAGCGGCTATAACGGCCTCATCCATGATACGCACCTTGTGATGGTTTTCATAACGCTCCTTAAGTCCACGCAGTATGGATATTGAACTCTGCACGTCAGGTTCATCTACCATCACGGTTTGGAAACGGCGCTCTAGAGCCTTGTCCTTCTCAAAGTACTTCTGATACTCGTTCAGAGTGGTGGCACCTATGGCACGCAAATCACCGCGGGCCAGGGCAGGCTTTAGTATGTTTGCGGCATCCATGGCGCCCTCACCGGCTCCTGCACCCACCAGGGTGTGGATCTCATCTATGAATAGGATGAAATTACCGTCTGACTGTATGACCTCATTGATTACGCCCTTGAGACGCTCCTCAAATTCACCTTTATATTTGGCACCTGCTACCAGAGCACCCATATCAAGTGAATATACGGTCTTGGACTTAAGGTTCTCGGGTACGTCACCGCGTACAATACGCTGGGCAAGACCCTCAATTATGGCGGTCTTACCGGTACCCGGCTCACCTATAAGTATAGGATTGTTCTTGGTTCGGCGGCTCAGAATCTGGAGAACACGCCTTATTTCCTCGTCTCGACCTATAACCGGGTCGAGTTTGCCCTTGCGCGCACGCTCATTAAGGTTGATGGCGAACTGCTCAAGGTTCTGCGGTCCTGTCTGATTGTTCTGGTTGTATTCCATAGTCTTAAGTTTTTATTTCTATGGAATGACACGCAACAAACAGACCAAACGTTGTTTTGCGACAAATTGTCAGTGTCTCTGCTTGACTATTTCGTACATGAGTACACCTGCGGCAACGGAGACGTTCAGGGACTCTATCTTGCCCAGGATGGGAATGCGTGCCCATTCGTCACAAAGGGCCAGATGCTCCTGCGGAATGCCCTTGTCCTCGGCTCCCATGATGAGGCAGACGGGACCGGTGTAATCACCTTTGGTATAATCCTTATCACCTTTCTCAGTTGCACCTACAATGCGGATTCCGCTGTTCTTTAGCAGCCTTATGGTCTGGCTTATGTTGCTTTCACGGCATACGGGTAGGGTATGGAGTGCTCCGGCCGATGTCTTTATGGCATCGGCATTCACGCTGACGCTGTTACGGGAGGGTATGATAATGGCATCCACGCCGGCACATTCCGCTGTACGGGCTATGGCGCCGAAATTGCGGACATCGGTCACGCCGTCCAGGAGTACAAAGAAGGGATCCTTGCCTTGCTCAAAGAGCAGTGGTATAAGGTCCTCCACATGCTGGTAGGTTATCTGCGTGGTGAAGGCAATCACACCCTGATGGTTTTTGCGGGTTATGCGGTTCAATTTCTCAACCGGAACACGCTGGACGGGAATATCCAGACCTTTGATGGCTGCAAAAAGTTCACGTGACAGGTCTCCCTGCATATCTTTTTTTATGAGCAGACGGTCTATCTCTTTTCCGGCCTCAACTGCCTCGATGACGGCACGAATGCCGAATATCATTTCATCTTCCATTGTTGTCAATCAGTGCTTTTGCATTGTCAAGAGCAGCCTGTGTGAGCTTGGCGCCGCTCATCATCGAGGCAATCTCGCGTATTCTGTCATTATAGTCAAGCTGGGCTATGCGGGTGCGTGTGGCATCCTTCTCCTCAGTCTTGTAAACTTTGTAGTGGGTGTGTCCCAGTGCTGCTATCTGGGGCAGGTGGGTTATGGCAAGTACCTGACGGCCGCCGCCTGCCATCTTTTCCATGAGCAGTGCCATCTTCTCGGCCACTGCGCCCGATACACCCGTGTCAATCTCGTCAAATATGATGGTGGGCAGGGTGCGAACGCTTGCTATGAGCGACTTGACCGACAGCATCACACGGGCAATCTCACCGCCCGATGCCACCTGTGATATCTCCTGCATGGGAACAGCCTTATTGGCGGAGAACATGAACTTAAGGTCATCGTGGCCTGTGCGGTCATATGCGGCTGCCGGCTGTATCTCAATGCCGAACTGTACATTTGGAATGCCCAGCGGTACAAGCAGTGCTTTAATGTCCTTAATTATGGTGTCGGATGCTTTCTTGCGGGATCCGGTGAGTTCTGCCGCCCTCTTTTCCATCTCCTTGCGGGCAGCTTCCACCTGGGCGGTCAGTTTCTCTATGTCAAACTCATATGATCCGCTGCGGTCCAGACGCGTGCGTATGGATTCGGCCAGCTCAAGAAGCTGTGCGATATTCTCTTTTTTGTGTTTCTTGAGCAGGGTGTATATCAAGTCCAACCTCTCATTTACCTGTTCCAGACGGGCAGGATCAAAGTTTATGCCCTCCTGATCATCATCGATGGTCTCTGAAATATCCTTGAGTTCAATCAGACAGCTGTCCAGACGCTCAGCAAGCTCCTGGGCCTGCGGGTAGTTCTTACTGGCTGCACGTAATGACTGTAGGGCACTACGCAGTTTCTGGAGGCAACCATCTTCATCGCCGGACATTATCTGTGATGCACTGAAAAGATCCTGCTTTATCTCCTCGGCATGCTCCAGAATATCGGACTCCTGTTCAAGCTCCTGCAATTCGCCGTCCTTAAGGTGCGCGTTGTCAAGACCTTCAAGTTGGAACTCCAGATACTCACGATCAGTATTGTCTGACTCGAATTCTGCTTTTAGACGAGCCAACTGGGCTTTAAGAGCTGACCAGCTGTCAAAACTCTGCTCGTAAGCGGCTTTGACCGGACCGTTGGCGGCTATGGTGTCCACAACATCCAGCTGGAATGACTGTGTGCCCAGTGCCAGGTTCTGGTGCTGTGAGTGAATGTCTATGAGGCGGCATCCCAGGTCACGCAGTTGGGTCAGGGTGACCGGAGTGTCATTTATGAATGCGCGGCTCTTGCCTGATGCGGAGAGCTCGCGGCGCATTATGGTTTCGTTGGGATCAAAGTCAAGTTCGTTGTCCTGAAAGAACTGTTCCAGTCCGTATCCGGCAATGGAAAATGTGCCTTCGATGGTGCATTTGTCGGCTCCCTGAATCAGGGTCTTGGAATCGGCTCTTCCTCCCAGCAACAGGTTCATGGCACCCAGGATGATGGATTTTCCGGCACCGGTCTCACCTGTCATGACAGAGAAACCGTCCCTGAATTCAATGTCCAGACGGTCTATGAGAACGTAATTCCTAATGTGTACTTCCTTTAGCATCAGTCAGTCTTTATGGTATTCCAGTCATTGGTAAGCGAAGGGTTTATCTTGCTGAGCAGATCCTTTGCGGTCTGCTTTTCCTTGTCTATTCCTGCGCTGTATATGCTTATCAGCTCGTTTTTCTTGATCTCGGTAAAGAGGGTGGGCAGGGCCGATGTGCTTTTGGCCTGTTGGGCTTTCTGCAGCAGGCTCAGGCTCTCGGTGATGGTGGCGCGGCCGCGGTCGGCATTTGCTGTCATGTCGTCAAGTCCCTGGCGGTGATACTTGTACTGCAGCTGACGGAAAGCCGACATGGTGCCGTTCATGTAGTCATTGATAAGGGTGTAGCGGTTGGCGTTTGAATCAAAGGAGCGCCATCCGCTTCCAAGAGACTGTGCTCCTGCCGCTATGTTCTCAACCTGCCGCAGAATGTCCGTGCCGCCGTTGAGCGACATCGTGTCAAAGTCAAGCCCTATTATGAGCAGGGCGTAATAGGCCAGTACCGCGGTCAGATTGTTGTCAGGAACAATGCCGGGAGAGTATTCTATGCGGTCCTGCTCGGTGTAGTTGAATTCTACGTCGGCATCACGGAAATTGAAAACCGTAGTGTTGTAGGTAGATCCGTAGACCGGGCGGCTGCTCTGGACCGTAAGCTCGCATGTCATCTTGCCGCTCTGCGCATCGTATGTGTTGACTACGAGGTTGAAGTTGCATTGTATGCGCTCCTTATCGGTAAAATGATATTCGGTCCATGTCTGGCTGGCCAGAAAATCCCTTATGGCGTTCTCCAAAGACTTGAACACATCTTTGTCTGTGCCTTGGATCTTGGATGTGTTGACGGTCAGGGTGGGGTTCAGTTCCTGTGCTTGGGTCCGGAACGGCATGAGCAGGAATATGAGACAGAACAGTAGGCCTGCAAGCTTGCTGATGATGGCTTTTGCAACATCCTTCTTGGACTGCAATGGCAGCTCCTGGCTTCCGTTGCGGTCTATGAGCGTGACCTTGTTGGTGTCATATCCGAACCCGGCACCTTCATCACGCAAAGAATTCAACACAATGAAATCCAGATTCTTGCGCTCCAGCTTGTCCTGTGCGTTGTTGAACTCATCATTGGTTTCAAGTGCGAATCCCACCATACGCTGGTCCTGGCGTTTAATTGCGCCAAGTGATGCGGCTATATCCTCCGTAGGTTTTAGCGTGAGCGTGATTTCACCCTTACGCTTTATCTTGCTGTCCGCAGTCACGGCAGGAGTGAAATCGGCTACCGCTGCGCACAGGATTGCGGCATCGGATGACGGAAAAAGCTCCATCGCGGCCTCATACATCTGATGGGCCGATGTCACATCAATCCTTTTGATTCCGGGATTTACGGTCTTGAGGTTTACGGGACCGGCAATCAGTGTCACTTCGGCACCGCGTGCGGCACACTCCTCGGCCAGCGCGAATCCCATCTTGCCGGTGGAGTAGTTTCCTATAAAGCGGACTGGGTCTATGGCCTCATAGGTGGGGCCCGCCGTTATCAGGACTTTTTTTTTTGAAAGCTGTGACTGCTTTGAGAAATAATCCTCAAGCGCTGTTACAATAACCTCCGGCTCCTGCATGCGGCCTTTGCCTATCAGTTGGCTGGCAAGTTCTCCGCTGGCTGGCTCAATGAATATGTTGCCTATAGCGCTTAAAGCCTCAATGTTACGCTGTGTAACGGGGTGGCTGTACATATCCAGGTCCATTGCGGGGGCGACAAACACCGGGGCCTTCATGGAGAAATAGGTGGTTATGAGCATATTGTCGGCAACACCGCTGGCCATCTTGCCTATCGTGGCGGCGGTGCAGGGGGCAATCAGCATGGCATCGGCCCACTGTCCCAAATCCACGTGACTGTTCCATGAGCCGTCGCGGCGGTCAAAGAACTCGCTTACCACCGGCTTGCGGGTAAGGGTGGAGAGGGTGAGCGGGGTGATGAACTCCTTGGCGGCAGGTGTCATAACCACCTGGACTTCGGCCCCTTTCTTTATGAGCAGACGAACCAGATAGGCGGCCTTGTAGGCAGCTATGCTTCCGGTCACTCCCAGCACTATATGTTTACCGTTGAGGATTTCCATTATCTGGATTGCAGTTTTATTCTTGTAAGTACCTGCTTGGTGTTGAGCGCAAAATCACCCTGAAGTATCCATGAGTAGTATCCGGGGTCACGGCGGAACACCTCTTCTACAGGTATATCCTTATACTTACCAAAGTTGAAGACCTCCTGCCCTTTGTCATTAAGGACAATTCGGCCCGCAAAATCCACGTTGCGTGTAAACGACGAGAAATCAGACAGCCATCCCATGTCATTCTTGAGCTCATCGGGATAACGGTCCAGCTGGGCCATGAGAACCTCATACGTGGCGCGGGTGTCGCCGTCGGCGCTGTGGGCATCGGTAAGGTCCTTGCCACAGTAGAACTTGTAGGCTGCCGTGAGGGTGCGCTGCTCCATCTTGTGGAAAATCACCTGCACATCGATGAAACGGTGACGGCTCAGGTCTATGTCTACGCCTGCGCGCAGGAACTCCTCGGCCAGCAGGGGCACGTCAAAACGGTTTGAGTTGAAACCGGCTATGTCGCTGCCTTCAAAGTCGCGGGCTATCTCCTTGGCTACCTCCTTGAATGTGGGGCAGTCCTTAACATCGTCATCATAGATGCCGTGTACGGCCGATGCCTGCTCGGGGAT
>Ga0310786_10001559_pt1 | contig 36857 bp, 29 predicted proteins | sample AusTroGonzalo_MG_FD_203881 | JGI IMG/M metagenome (GOLD analysis project Ga0310786, IMG submission 203881) | Bovine rumen microbial communities from tropical cattle in Woodstock, Queensland, Australia - Gonzalo_03 (v2) (version 2) | ecosystem: Host-associated > Mammals > Digestive system >... | reverse complement strand
GCATGGCGCGGATCCAGCTCCCATCCCCCCAGCCACCCGCACCCCGCGCACTGGCACGTCCAGTCCCGCCCCCAGTTCCCCCGGTCCTCCACCAGCCGGATGTCCTCCCCCCCGCACCCCGGACACGCCACCGCCTTCTCCCTGTCCCCCCAGTCCACGACCCGCCATTCCCGCCGGCTGTTGAAAATCGTCCGCGCTTCCATCCTCAGGCCTCCGCCGCTACCGCTTCGTCCCCGTCCCAGCCCCGGCCTTCGCTCTCCGCGGCCTTGGCCGCCGCGCGTTTCGCCGCCAGCGCCGCGCGCCCCTTCGCCAGCGCTTCGTCGTGGACCGTGCATTCCCCCGGCAGCACGTGGCTGCGCCGGATCAGCCGGTCCACGTCGCTCCGCCGGACCAGCCGTTTCCCGCCGCCGGGCGCGTAGCTCGGGAGTTTCCCCCGCGAGATCCAATCCGCCACCGTAGCCCGCGCCACCCGCGCCCATGCCGCCGCTTCCTTGACCGTCATCCAGCCGTCCGACGCCGTCAGACGCCGGATCATGTCCGCCAATTCGTCGCCCGTCAGAACAATCGCGCTCATGCGATCACGCCCAGTTCCCGCGCCGCCGCGAGCGTCTCTTCGTCCACGCGCTTCCCGCGCAGGACCATGCTCGTGTGGCTCTTGCTCTTGCCCGTTCGTTTCGCAACTTCGTCCACGCCGATGATGCGGACGTAGCGCTTGAACTTCAGCGGTTTGGGTTTGCGGATTCTCATTTGCAGATTTCCTTTTTTGCTGGTAAACTCCGTGACGCAGTTCCCGGAACTGGGCGCAATTTAACCCCGTTCGTGGTGGCAGTCAACCCCAAACACGGTGAATTATGAAAAAAGTTACGGATAGAATCCTTGAGCTTGTTGGCGAGCAAAAGCCCGCAAAATTCGCAAAAAATTGCGGAATTCCGCAGCAGACCTTCGACAACTACATTCATGGTCGCACCCCGAACGCGGACAACATCGTAAAAATTTGTTCCACGAACGGGGTAAGTGCTGACTGGCTCCTCGGCCTTTCGGATTCGCGCAATCCCGGAACGTCCGTGACGGCGTCCGGCGGATCGGCGGCTGCTTCGCACAATTCGACCGCGACGGTGACCGGCGGCACCACCTCCGCGGAACTCTCGCGCCTCCTGGGCATCATCGAATCCCAGCAGCGCGTGATCGAATCCCTAGCCGGCGGGAAGGGGCAGGCATGAAACCGTTACAAATTGTAACCGGTTCCCCCTCCGAAACGAAACCGTGACAAATTGTCACGGGTTGCCCCCCCCCGCGCCCATCACTTCGATTTGCACCGCCGCCCTCTTCCTCTCCCTCGCCGCCGCGCTCTCCGCCGCCGCCCTCCCCCGCACCGCCGCCGCATGGGGCCACGAAGGCCACTCCATCGTCGCCGGCATCGCCTACGCCCGCCTCACCCCCGCCGCCCGCAAGTCACGCAAAGGATGCACGGGGACTTGATTCGGGCCGCGGGGTGGGGTAGGGTGGGCGGTGCTGAAGGGTTCCCGCAATGAAGTGCGGGCTTTATGACGATGAAAACGGAACGGTCATCCACGGAAAAGGCCGCCCCTGCGACGCCTCGTACCGTCAGGGACGCGCTTGACTTGTACTCCTCGCTGGAGGGAAACCCGCAACTGATGGCCCAGATGAAGTCTCTCCTGGACGAAATGGTGCGGGCCGGGTCCGACGCCGAACTGCACAACGACTCGTTCGTGGACGCCCTGTTGCTGACGGGAGCCATGATCCGTTCGGCCACGTTCTCGTTCTGCATGATGATCGGGCAGGGCGTCGACCTCTTCCTGGGGGCGCTCAAGGATGATTTCGAGGAGATGCTGCGGCGGTTCGAGCGCGGAAGCGGATTCGCCCGCGTGGTGCTGGTTTCGGCAAATCCGTCGCCCATTCTGGAGGAAATCCGGAACCGCCACCCGGCCGTGTTCGACTTCCGCAGGACGACGGTGAAGCCCGGCAAGGAGGGGGACGTGCGCCATTTCACGGTGACGGACATGAAATCCTACCGGCTCGAACATCCCCACGGCCCCGTTTCCGAGAACTCCGACGCCGGGTGCATCAAGGCCGAAGTGTGCTTCAACGGCCCGGACGTGGCGACGGAGCGGACGCGCTTTTTCAGCCGGGTGTGGGAATACCTGTCTGATTCGGAGGGGTAGGCATGGATCTGGGCACGATTTCCCATCTCGTGGGCGTGACGGGAGCTTCGTTCATGTCCTCGAACGCATTGTTTTCCCTGTTCAACTGGAAGATGCGGAACATCCGGGACAATGCCAGGAAAGACCATGCCAAGGCATCGGTGGAGGAGCGGCAACGGAAGGGGGAGCTCGGGAAGGCCGCGACGGCAGGACTTGTCGTGTTGCGCGAAGACAAGAACACCGCCGCTTTCTGGTACTGCGTTTGGCTTGGGGCCAACATCTTGCCAGTGGCCATCTCCTTTCTCCTGGCTTTTGTCCTGTCCGCGCCCGTGGTCGTTTCCGGCATCCAGGACTGTGCCGAAGAGTGGATTGTCGGCCTGCTCAAGTGTGGGGTGTGGGGGCTCGTGCTTTCCCTGGCCGGGCAGGCTTTGGCCATCTTCAAGATGTTCAGGCTGCGCCGCCGGATCGACAAGCGCATGTCCGCATCCCCGAACGAGTTGTTCCAAAAGTAGGACATTCCTTCCCCCGCCGCCCGGAAGTCGCGCCCGGATGTCACGCAAACATTTTGCCACCGCCTCCTTGATTTTTCCCTCCCCGGGATGCTAGTTTGATTCCGGCGAAAGGCTCTCACCCATGAAATTCTCGTCGTACAAAGACAACCGGACGATCCAGGCGCTCGACTACATCGCATCCCGCGCCTGCGGCAGGGCCATCACGAAATTGGTGGCCTTGAAGTTGCTTTATTTGGCGGACCGCTACCATTTGCGGAAATACGGGCGTACGATTCTGGACGACAAATATCTGGCCATGCCTTACGGCCCGGTCGCAAGCCATGCAAAGGACATGATCGACATCATGGAGGGAACGGGCGGTGATGCGGATGGATATCTTTCCGTTTCCCGCATTGCACCCAATCGGTTCGCAATCCGTTCGGCGCGGACGCCGGACACATCCGCCCTCTCCGAATCGGAAATGGAAGCGTTGGATTGCGCCACGCAGCAACTGTTCCTTCGTGGCGACATCGTGGATTTCACCCACCAATTCCCGGAATGGAAAAAACACGAACCGGAACTCGATGCAGGGAAGCGGGCCGTTGAAATGGATTATCTCGATTTCTTTCTTCCTTGCGAAGATCCCGGGACGGAATATTGCGACGCCTCGGAGAACCATGTCTCCTTGAGCCGGGAAGTCTACCAGGAAAACACCCAATGGCGCCTGTGAGCGACAAGCTCCTCCTTGTCACATTGAGGCGTGGAACCGTTTGGAAAATGCCGTGCAGGGGTTTGACGTCCCCCTTGCCGCATTATCTGATCGTGCTCAATCTGGCCCCGCGTTCCGACGAGGTGCTGGTCATGTCGGTTGTCACGAGCAACATTGCCCATCGGCGCGAACTGGCAAGGATAACGCGGAATCCTCCCGAGACCATCGTCGAGTTCGGTCCTGGGGAATACGCCATGCTCGACCATCCATCCTGCGTGGATTGCAACAGTCTCGTGACGATGGCGGCCGTGGAGTTCCAGCAAATCGCAAGGTCCCGCTCCGCCACGCCTTGCGACGACATTCCTCAAGAAGTGCTTGAGCGGATTTTGGCAGGCGTCCAGGCCAGCGTGTCCGTGCCTGCCAACATCAAAAAACTCGTCGGGGGATGACCTCCCGCCCTCTAGCCCCGGCCCCCAAGCGCCGCCCGAAGCGCCGTGCGGCCGCCGTGCTCGCCCCCGGCGAGCGGATCCAGCGGACGGACCACGGGACCTACATGGCCGTCTGGAACAAGCGGGGCGCGCCGCGCGAGCGCCGGTGCTTCCCGACGCTGCAGGAGGCACGGGAATGGCTCGAACGCCGCCGGACGGAAGGCGAGCCGCCGCCGCTGACGGGCGCCCAGTACGCCTCGGCGCAGGCGGCGCTGGCCGTCCTGCCGCCGGGCGTGACGCTCCTCGAGGCCGCGCGGGCCTTCGCCGCCTCCGCCAGGCGCGGCGGGGCGGGGGAGGGGACCGACGGCTCCCTGCGCCTGCGGGAGGCGCTGGCGCGCTTCCTCGGCGAGCGCCGGAGCGTCACGGCGGAAGTGACGTGGAAAAGCTACGAGCACACCGTCCTCGCCTTCGCCGACGCGCTGGAAGGGGATGGGGACCCACCCCTTGCGGAAATCGCCCCCGCGCAGATCGCCGCCTGGGTCTCGGAAATGAATCCCTCCGCCCGCAACAAGGCCCTCCGCCACCTCTCGCCCCTCTTCGGGTGGGCCGTCCGCCGGGGATTCCTCTCCCGGAACCCCTGCCAGGCGGTGGACCGCGCGCGCGGCGTGGAGCCGCCGCGGGGCATCCTCGCCGTCGCGGACGCCGACCGCCTCCTCCATGCCGCCGCGGAGCGGGACCCGAAGCTCGTCCCGTACCTCGCAATCGGCCTCTTCGCCGGCATCCGGCCCGCCGAAATCGCCCGGCTCTCCGCCGGCTGCATCGGCCCGGAGTACATCCGCCTCGACGCCTCCGTCACCAAGGCCGCCCGCGCCCGCACCGTCGCCATCCGGCCGAATCTCCGCGCGTGGCTGGACGCCTTCCCGCCCGCCTTCCCCCTGGTGGATTGGGCCGCCCTCCACCGCCTCACCCTCCTCCACCAGTCCCTCGGCATCCCGTGGCCCTCCGACTGCATGCGGCATTCCTTCGCCACCTACGCCTGGGAGCTGTCCCGCGACGCCGTCGCCATCGCCGCCGAAATGGGCCACCGCGGCATCGACGTGTTCTTCCGCCACTACCGCGCCCTGGCCCTCCCCGGCGACGGCGCCAAGTTCTTCGGCATCATGCCGTAGCTACTGCGCGATGCGGTTTTCGTAGAACTGCCGCGCGTGGCGGTACGGGGTTACGGCCGACTTGAGCAGGGAGTCCGCGTCTTCCAGCATTTCGCCGAAGTCGAACGTCAGGATGTCTTCGATGGTTGCAATCCCCTTGTCGTAAATCCACTCCATCGTGGAAAAGACCGACGGGCCGATGTGCCTTTGGCTGGCGCCAAGCATCTTGCGCAGGCCGAAATCGGCAAAGGAGCCGATCCACACGTATCGGCCGTACTGCCCAAGCAGGACGAGAACGGCCAATTCCTTCAATTCGTCTTCCGGCGGCGGGGCGGTCCCGAGAAGGCTCTGGAACACCCACGTCACGAGCTGCATCGCGGTCGGAATGACGAGATGGTTGACAATCCAGCATTTGCCGAACTGCCCCATCCACGCGCGGGCTTCGCGGTCCTTGAAGCTTGCGGCGACGACCTGCCCGAGCGTCCGGTCGCCGTGCGGGTTCGCCTTTGCCATCCATTGCCGCAAGACAAGGTTTTGCCAGCTCGCCTGCAACATGGGAGCGCTGGCGAACATCATCAGCATCCGTTCGCCGCTCCCGCCGCGCCGTGCGTACTTCGGCTTGTTCTCGACCAGGCTCGACTGCTGCGTGGATTCGTTCCGCCGCATGGCCTCGACGCTCGCCCAGCGCATGGCCTCGCGGACGTCGCAGCCGGGATGCGCCGCCAGATACGCTTCCTTCTCGCGCATGTAGATGCCAAGCGCCACGGGGATGCCGCCGATGGCGTCGCCGAGTTGGAGCGGCTTCATGCCCCACTTTTCGATTCGGGAGAGAAGCGTCCCGCCGCCGGATCCGCGGACCACGGCCTTGACCTCGTCCATGATCCCGCCGTCGCCGTAGCGCGCCCGCCAGCCGTCGCTCGCCATCAGCTCCTTGAGCGCCGCGATTCCCGCCTCGGGATTGGCCAGGGGGCGGAACATGTCGCTCCAGACGCCGGGGTCCCCCGGCCGCCGCCGCAGGACGTGGGCGCTTTGGCTGACGCTCTGCTTGAGCGCGGAGTTGAGGTTGCCCCAGAGGGCGATGAGGGTGCCGCGCCTCATCCATGGATTGATGAACTTGCCGATGGAATCGTTTTGCATCCGCATCTGCGCCGGGACGCCGGCCAGCACGTCGGTGAGCTGGTCGATGAAGTCGTTGCACAGGTCCTTGCCGTGGAAGCGCGCGATGGCGTCCTTGACCTCGGCGCTCCCGAAGAGGTTGAGCATGTCCACGCCGACCTCGCCGTAGGCGATGGCCCGCGCGCTCGCGTCGAGGCGCTGCATGAAGATGGCCATGATGTCGGCGGTCTCGTCCACGTCGCGCCGGTTCTTGCGGCGTTCCGAGAAGACGTCCGGGACGATCTGGTACGCGCTGGCGAATCCGGAAAGGCCGCTCCGCGCGTCCATCTGCATCTTGACGGGCAGGTAGAAGGGGCTGGGCGTGCCGAACCCGACGCCGGTGATGCGTTCCTTGGTCTCCGCCAGTTCCTCCCGCCGTTCGGCGTAGATCTGCCGGAGCGCCTGCACCATCTTGAGGTCCTCCGGGGAGAGGACGCGGGATTCGAGGAACGCCTTCTGCCCGCGGCGCCCGTGGATGGCGATGTTTTCGGCGTAGGTGTCCGTCTGGCAGAGGTAGCCGTAGAGGTTGAGCGCCTGGCCGAACGTCATGCCGCGCCGTCCGGTGTTGGAGAGCGCTTGCGCCGCCGTTTCCCCGATGGGTTCTTCCAAGTGCGCGAGCCACGCGTGGAACGCCTTGCGGCTGCCGAGCGCCTGGATGCCGGCGGCTTCGAGCCCGGCGAAGCCGTCCTGCAGGAGGACTTCGTAGCGCTGGGTCGCTTCCGCGATCCGGTGGCAGACCTGCAGGGTCAGTTCGCGGGCCTTGGCCTCGTCCTCGCCGGTGGCGAAGCGGAAGAAGTCGCGCAGGCGCTGTTCCAGCGTGGCGATGTTGTGCCGGTAGAGCTCCCGCAGGCGCCCGCCCTCGCCCTCGTCCACGAAGTCCGTCCCGTCCGCCCGCGTGCGGCGCACCGCCTTGAGGATGACGAGCTTCATCGCCTGCGTCTCCGCTTCCTTCCGGGCCATGCGCTGGGCGAAGTCGAACATGCCGCGCTTCATCCACGCGAGCAGCTTGTCGCATTTCTCCTTGGCTTCGCCGGGGAGCAGGTCGAGCGTCCCGCCGTACTCCTCGATGATTTCCCGCTGCCGCACCAGCCGCATCACCTGGTTGTCGCCGAGATAGGCGTCCCGGTCCGCGCCGGCGCCCTCGTAGGCGGCCTGGCGCGCTTCGATCTGCCGGTCGAGGTCTTCGAGCGCCGCTTCCTTCGCCGCGGACCGCATGCCGAGAGCCGCGTACGCCCAGCGGAGTTCGTGGTCGAGTTGGCCCTTGACCTTGCGCGTGAAGTCGGGGTCGAGTTCGGAGTATTCCGTCTTGGAGCGCGCCTTCTTGAGCTCGCGGCGCGTGTCGGAGACGAACTTCCACGCGGTTTGCCGGATGCTTGCGGCGCTGATCCGCCCGATGAGGACGGCGCTCGTCCGCTCGATGGTCGCCGCATTCTCCCAGTGCTTCATTTCCTGCGACATGTTGGTGACGTTGTTGTACGCCCAGCTGCCGCGTTCGAGCATCTTCCGCGCGGCCGAGAGGAGGAAGTTCTTCATCGACAGCGCGTACTGGTGGACCACCGTCGGGTTCCGCCAGAAGGCGCGTTCGTCCTTTGCGGACATGTCGCTTTCCGGGTCTTCCTCGCCGTTGCGATCCCGGATGCCGTTGCGCACGAGCATCCGGAGGATGGCCGCGACCGTCTCCGGGTCTGAGAAGTCGATGTCCTCCTTTTCGAGGAGCGCGGCGACGATTTCCTCCATGCTCGGGCCATCCTCGCGCCCGCGGTCTTCGATGGGCTTCGCGTCGCCGGCGGAATCTTCCGCGCCGTCCGCTCCGCCCTTGTCTTCCGCGGCCTCGTCCATCGCCTTGCGCGCGGCCTCTTCGGCCTTCTTCCTGCGCTTCTCCGCTTCGGCTTCCGCCTTCTCGCGGCGGGCGTCGCGTTCGCGCTTGGCGGCCTCCACGACGCGGCGGAATTTCGCGCGCCTCTCCGCCATCTTCGCTTCGGCCGCCTTCCGGCGCGGATGGTCTTCCGGGAGCTTCTCGAGCGGGATGTCCGCGTCTTCGTCCCCGCCGGCGGCTTCCCCGCCTTCGACGGCGGCGAGTTCCTGATCGAGATCCACCTTGCCCTTGTCCGCCTTGGGCTTCGCCATTTCTTCGACGAGCCGCTGGTGGAGGGCGGCAATCCAGTTGACGCCGGTCGCCTCGGAGATTTCTTCCCAGTCCAGTCCCTGTTCGTTGCGGAGGACGGCGACGAGCGCCGCCTGCTGGATGCGCTGACCCTTGTTGGCGGTGATGGCGCCGCTGGTCATCGCGGCCATGAGCGCGTCCGCGGGAGAGGCGACCTGCGCGGCCTGGCCGAGGGTGGCGGCGGCCTCGCGTGCCTTCCCGGCGTCGAGGAGTTCCTTCGCGCGGCGGGCGGCTTCCCCGCCGAGGAGCTTGCGCGCGCGGGCGATGGCTTCCTCCGCGGTGATGTCGCATTCGAGCTCCTTGCCGACGGGGGCGAGCTTGCCCGCGAGGTCCTTCTCGCGCCCGGCGAGGATCATGGTGGCGGCGAGGCCGACCAGCCGGTCGTTGCCGGTCGTCATCCGCTCGGCGTCGTCCCAGAGGGAGAATCCCGCCCGGAGCGCCATGCGGCGCTGCGGGTCTTCGTTTTCTCCCTTGACATCCTCTCCGCCGGGAGTTTGACTCGCGGGTGTTGCGGCGTTGTCAGCCGAATTGCGGTTCGCAAGAACTCTTTTCACCGTAGGGGACAGCGCCGCGATTTTCATGCCCTCCACGGAATAGATGCGGTGCCCGTGTTCGGTGGATTCCTTCACGGTAATCCATGCCGCGGCATCGACCGTCCCGATGGCGACGGGACAAACGAAGCGTTTGATGCTCTTGATGTTGGGGTCCCCATCCTTGTCAGGGCGGTCTTCGGCCAGCATGGCATTCTCGAAGAGGATGTCGATTTTGGCCGCAAGTGCGTTGTGTTGACGTGCCGTAAAGCCGTTTCTGAGCGTTTTGCCAACAGCATCGTTGCTGATGAGTTTTCCTGCGCCTTTCGATGCAAGACGCGCCTCGATTCCCGTCTGTCGATTGACGTACGCCTTCCCCCGCAGGGTCGATATCGCGGCAACGGCATCTTGGTGGGAAATGCCTTCTTCCGGAATCGCCGCGGCCTGGACTTGCAGCCTCCGCCCGCCGCCTTCCGGCGCCTGCTCTTCCGGCCCGATGCTGTCGGCGGGGCGCTGGACCATCGCCTCGAACTTCTTCCGCCACGCGTCGAACTTCGCACGGATTTCCGCTTCGCCGATGTCGCCCTTGTGCCGGATGTCCCATTCCCCGCTTGCCGGGTCGAGTTTCGCCTGGATGGCAACGTCTCCGAGACTCCCTTCCGCGAACGTGACTTTTCCCCTTTCATGCCGGCCATGAAGGTTTGCCTCCTTGAAGGCGCCGATGTGTCCTTGCTTGATTTCTTCCCGGTTTCCTTCGTTGTAGAAGAAAAAGCCGTCGCTTTGGAGACCGCCCTGGGCGAGCAGTTCCTTGGTTTCGTGCCCCCTGGTGTCTTCCACGTCGACTGTCTCTTCATAGCCGACGCCGGCGCCGAAGTACCACGTCGTCGCCTTTTGCCCGCTGTCTGTCTTTTCCGTTCGGGTGTATCTGAATCCAACCCACTCTTCGTCTATGTCGTCGGTATGCCGTTCCCATCCCCCACGAACATCTTCTATCGTCCCGTCGCTTCGGATTTCGGCATGGTGGACACGACCAAGCGGATCTCCTTCGACCGGAACGGTTACGGGGATTCCTTCGTGGGAATTGTCGTCTGTGTCCCACCATTCCTCCGGCCCCGCGATGCCGTTCTTGATCGCCCAGTCCGAGAACGACCATGCTTCTGCCAGTTCCGGGTTTTCCTGCTGCCACTTGTGATATTCATCACGGTGTTGCCGGAACAATCTGTCGTGAACAGCCGGCGGCAGATTCCTGATCTGCCTTGCCGTCGCCATGAACGCGATGATTTTCCCGTTCTGGAACGCGACGCGCTTGGGGAGGGAGTTGTATTTGTTCCAGTAGTCCCACGCCTGGCTGCTCAGTCCCCCGTGGCCGTCGCCGTGGAGGAGGCACCACGGCGAGAAGTTCTTCCCGTAGTGGGTGTTGAGGATTTCGCGCACGGCCTTCTGCCCGGCCTCGTCGTCCCGGACGAGGTAGGTCGTCACCCCGTGCCCCATGTCTCGCTTGTCGGTCAGTTCCGGCACGGTGTCGGGGTCGATGGGCATGTTCGCGCTGCGGAAGCGGCTGTGCTCGCGGATGAGTTCCATCGGCGAGGCGTAGGCGAACGGGTCCGCCTTGGCCTTGGCGGCGACGGATAGCGCCTCGTCCACCTTGTACTCGTCTTCCGGCAGCTGGACCGTCCCGCGGATGACCCAGTGGAGCGCCAGCTTTTCCTTCTTGGGGTCGTCGTACTTGTCGAGTTCCGCGAGCACCTGTTCCGCGTCGAGGTCGGGCCGCTTCTTCGCGAGGAGTTCCCCGTACCCCTTCCGCCGGTTGGCGCCGATCTGGAAGCGCGGTGCATGTTCCAGTTCGGCCTTCCGCACGGCTCTCGGGTCCGAGGTGTTGATTTCGACGACCTTCTTGAATCCGGCCGCCTTGATTTTCGCCTTCGTTTCCGCGTCAAGCCCCTTGCCGACAAGGACGGCGGCGGCCTCCGACAGCGGAACGTTGCGCCAGGGCTTCGCCTCCGAGTACGGCAGCAAGCCGTTCTTCTCGAACATCTTCTGCCATTCCTTGAGAAGCGCCCTCTTTTCCTTCCCTTCCGGCATGCCGCGGATTTTCCGGGCCAGTTCGAGCTGTCTGTCCGCCGCGGAGAGCCGGAGCCGCTCGCGTTCCAGGTCGCTGGGGGTGTCCCGTCCGCTTGCGTTTGCCCAGTCGCGGCGGAGCGCTTCGATGTCGTCCCCGGCGAGGTCGCCGAACGTCGGCGTTCCGGCGTCGCCCTCGTACACGGTGCTCCGGTCGATGGTCGGCTTCCCGAAAATCACGAATGCGCTTGCGTCTTCGTCCCGCTCGAAGAATCCGCCCTTGTCCCATCCGGCCGTTTCGGTCACCAGGGCAATGCTCGGATTGACGAAGAATCCGGCATCGATTGCCTTGAGGAGATTCTCGGTTGAAAGCCCGTGCACGGCGATGAGCGGCTTTCCGATCCGGTCAATCTCCGCCCCCGCGTCCGGGTACGCCGTTCCGGCCTTCTTCTGGACGCCGGCCGGTTCGTTCCGCACGATCTGCCGCTCTTCCGGCACGTCCTCCGTCTCCCACGGCGGGGTTGCGGCGCGTTCCGCGGCCGACATCTTCAGGCGCCGTTCGACGTTGCGGGCCTCGATTTCGCCCCAATTTTCGCGGTAGGCACGCATCCCATCTTTATGCGCTTGCCAGAGGCGCTCGCCGATTTCGCTCCACTCGTCGCCACTCTCCACCAGCCGTTGCCGTGGCCCCGCCAGCGCTTCTCGGAACGCGGCGTCCAGCCTTGCCACCATCTCCGCCGTGACGCCCTCGTAGAAGTATTCCCCGTTGTCGTCCGCCTGCAGGATGCCGGCGATTTCGTCCGCGCCAACGTCGTTGGCGACTTCGCGGAACGTATTGTCCTCCAACAGATGCTTGAGCTCTCCTTCGTTACGCTTGGACAGCGCTTTCTTGACGGCCTTGCCGATGTCGGCCAGCGATCGGATCATCCGCCCGTTGATGCGCGGGCGGTCGTCCTTGGGCATCCCGGCGGGGTATTTGATTCGGCCATTCCCGTCGACGGTGGCCTCGTAGAAGCGCTGCAACCAGTCCTCGGCGTGGTTCTGGATGAATTCGGCGATAGCGTCCCGCACCTCTTTCGCCGCCGCTTCCGTGCGCTCGATGGCGGCGTGGAGGCGCACCTTGTCGTCTGGGTTTTCCCTGCGGCGGATTTCGTCTTCGAAGTTCGCTCCGCCAGTGAAGCCTTCCATCCTCTGGATGACGTGTTGGATTTCATGTGCCAGCGTGGTCCAGACCTTTTTCTCCGTCAACTTGTCATTGCCGTTGAGGATGATTTCAAAGGTGGCTGGGTTGAACATGCCGGCCTTCATTCCGTCCATGCTCTTGTCGAGTCGCACATAGAGGCTGCCGAGGCTATAGGCCTGCACCGTCTCGCTATCGACCAGCTGCGCCAGCGGCGTCATGCCTCGTTCAAGCTTCTCCTTCCAGCCCTCCCGCATCCGGATGTCGGGAATCTCGATTCTCCATTCCCCGTCCCGGCCGCGCCACCAGCCGGTCTCACGCCAGATTTCCTCGCGCGTGGCGCCGCTGCGCTCCATCGCCTCCGCGTCGCCGAGGCCCCGGATGCCGAGCCGCTCCGCGCCAGTGCGGCCGGCGATTTGGTAGCGCTGCTTCCCGGCCACCCACTTGTGGTCCACGCGGATGTTGTCATCGCGGAAGGAGACGTAGTTAGCTGAATTGTCATTGAATTTTATGCCGTCAATGTCGGCCTTGACGAGCAATTCGGAAGCTCCCTGGGGTGAACCGAGAGTTTCACTCAAGGCTTGATACAATGCCTCCCCGGTAATGATTCCATCGTCGCTTTCGACTAGAGCGATCTTATCTAGGAATTCTTCAATCTTATCGTCAGACACTTCTTCAATGGCATTTTTCACCCATTTGAGTTGTTCGGAGGGAACTTCCGTGTCCCAATCCAGCAAATGGCGCTCCGTTTCTTCAGGCGTTGTGCGATTCGTAAAAAATGTTTGTTCGTAAATGACGTGGGGGCCAATTGGTGCAATTGGAATCCACCCTTCCCTTATAGCCTTTTTTGTCAAGCTTCCGTCTGAGTCTGCAAGTCCGAGTTGTTGCATTCTTGCGAGAGTGCTTGTCCAGCCATTCTTCTTGTTGCGGAATCGGTAAGGGCGCCCTTCTTCGGTTTGACCTGATACTTTGTTTGCATAGGTATTTGCTCCATTTTTGTCAGAAGTGGCATACAACCCCCACCCATAATATGAGCTGCCAGTCCCTCTTCCGACATAGTGCAGGCTCGGCCCATTGACGATATTGCCGTTTTCGTCGCGCTGGGCATAGTCCGCCGCGCTCCCCGTGTAGAGGCCGGAAATCATGAGTCTCCGCCCCGCGGCGTGCCTCGCCTCGGCCTCTCGGCGCAACCAGTCGCGCTCGTTGAGGTCCGTCGGCGTCCCGTCCGGCTCGACCATCCACGCGGGCGTGTTGGCCTTCTCCGCGATGATGGCGCGCGCGTCCTCTCGCAGGTGCGCCGGCAGCGCGTCGGCGATGGTCCCGTCCATCGCGAACTCTGGGGACGGGAGGCGCCCTCCCACCATCTGCCGCCCCGGATTTTCGGAGTTGACCTTCTGCCGCTCGAGAGCCAGTCTTTCCTTGAGCGCGGCGACTATCGACTCTTTGCCATCCAGGGGGGTCGGTAGGAGGGCATCGGTGGACGGATAAGCGGCCGGTGTTTCATCCGCGCTTATTTCGTACCCCGTGATGATGGGATTTCCGTTGTCCGTCAGGGCGATAATGGCCCTGGTTCCCTCGTGGTCGAGCCACCTTGTATTTTTCCTGCTTGCGGTTTCCACGCCGATTTCGGCGGCGATGCCGACCCGTTGGGCCGTTTCGATGGCTTCTTCCAGCGTCGCGCCATCCTTGCGCATCCGCTGTTCGACGATGTGCAGGAATCCCATTCCGTTTTTCCCCATCCGTCCCAGCGGATACCGGATTTCCCCGTACACGGAATTGTGGAGGGTGCCGTACTCCTTCCCGGACGCGATGTCTTCGAGCGCCGCCAGCGAGTGCCGTTTCGCGGACGCCACCATCAGATGGCGCTGCGTCCCGGCCTCCGCATCCTGTTCCGCTTCGATGGTTTCGTGCCCGGCAAGATCGCTTTCCGCGCCCTTGGCCGCTTCGGCTGCGGGGTCGTGCGTTTCGCCGTCCGTGCCGACATACGGCTTCTGCGGCTTGTCGCGCTCGTCGAGCGGCTTGTCGAGGTCCTTGCAGTACTTCCAGACGCCGAGGCGCTGGTCCCGCCGGTATCCACGTTCCATCATGACGCCGGTCGTGATGGCGCGGTTTGCCTTGCGGATGGCCGCCATCTCGTCGAACGTCACCGGCTCGCGCATCCGGATTTTCCGCGCGACGTCCCGGACGTCGGGTTGCCCCGGCTCCTCCGGGGCGGCTTCTTCGGCGGGAGCTTGGTCCCCTTCGGCTGGCGGAACTTGGTCCCCTTCGGCGGGAGCTTGGTCCCCTTCGGCTGGCGGAACTTGGTCCCCTTCGGCGGGAGCTTGGTCCCCGGAAGGCTCTCCCGCTTCCGGTGCGTTTTCTCCCGGCGTTGCAACCTCTGCGGCCGTTTCCGCGGCCGTTCCGGCGTCTTCCCCGTTTCCGGTTCCTTCCTCGATTTCCCGCAGGATTTCGTCGCTTGCGGATGTCTCGAACGTCAACTCGTCGAGGTTCTCGAAGTTTCCGGTCGTCATGGCGTGGAGGAGGAAGTCAACGGCCGTCCGGCTGGCCTGCCGCTTCTTCTGCAAGCCCAAGAGCCCCTTCGCCGCGTTCCACGCCCACTTCGCCGCGTCTGCGACGGGGCCGCCGGATTCCGTCCGCAGCATTTCCGCGACGACGGGCGCCATTTCCTCGTTGAAGCGCTCGCCTTCGATCTGCGGGGACATGGTCGCCCCCTTCTTCGCCTGCTCCCGGTTCTGCGCGTCCGAAACGAATGCGCTCCTGACAGCGGATGTTGCGAGCTTCCGCGCGTTTTCCTCCGACAGGCCGACCGCCTTCAGGACTTCCTCGATGGCGTGGGTGTGTTCGTGGCGGATGGTCGCCCGCGTGGCGCTCGGGTCGAGCGCGACGCCCACGTGCACGGCGGTCACGTTCCCGGCCGCATCCGTCTCGACGCTGGTCGTTTTCGTGCTGCCGCTTTCCCGGAGGTCGAACGCTTCCTTGACGGCCTGCGCCTTGCCGAGGAGGTCCTTGTCGGCGACGATTTCTTCCGCCGTGTGCTTGCCGAGGCCGAACGCATCCATCGCGGCGCGGATCGTCGCGCTGGAGGTCTGGAGCATGGAGGCGACGAAGGAGCGCGCCGCGGATTCGTCGATCTGCGTCAAGTCGTCGTTGATGCCGATCTTGCCGGTCTCCCTCCGGACGTCTTCCACGAGCCGCACCGTCCTCCCGCCGATGGTCACCGTGCTTTCGATGGTTTCGGAGCCGTCTTCCCCCGGCGTGACTTCCGCCTTCCCGCCCTTCATGTTTTCGCTCGTCATGGCGAGGACCGCCGAGGCGGATTCCCCGAGCATCCCGCCGGGCAGGAGTTCGTCCTGCCGCGCGCCCGTTTCCCGCGAGAGGTCGAACGCCCCGCCGCGGATGGATCGGAAGATGGCGTCGAAGCGCTGCGCGTCGGCTTTTCCCATCCCCATCCGCTGGAGGACGTGCAAGGCGTCCTCGTCGCTTTCCGCCGTTCCCCACCGGCCGAACATCACCGAGAGGTCCGCAATGGCGGTTTTCTTCTCCTTGTCGTCCGCCCAGTCGGTGTTCCAGCTGCCGTTTTTCATCCAGCGGACGACCTGCTCCGCCGCCGTGTAGATTTTCTCCTGCTGGTTCAGGTCGAACGAGGGGGAGAGCGCCGCGGCGCTTCCCCTGTTGAGCGTGCCCGCCAGCATCGTCAGGGCCATCGGGGCGAGGCTCTGCGTGAACGCGTCGATGCCCTGCCCGATGGCGTCGGCCAGGCGCACCTCGCCGTTGACGCCGAAGCTGACGACCGTTTCCTCCATCGTCTGCTGGATGGCTTCCTCGAACGCCTCGAAGCCCGTCGCGGAGATCCGTTCGAGGAGGACCGTGCCGAGGGCCTTCCCGAGGGAGAGACCGGCGACGTCGCGGATGCCGTACCTTTCCAGCGTTCCGCCGAAGAGGCTGTGGGCGATCTTGGAGTACGCGTTGATCTGTGCGTCGTCGAGGCCGCGCACGCCGCCGAACCGCTCCCATTGGATGTTCTCGACCATCGCCGAGGCCACGCCGAACGACCACGCCGCGATCTGGGTGGCGGCGTCCGACACGTCGCCGCCGTCCAGCGCGATGCGCTGCAGGTACTGGCTCTGGTTGTCGATGGCGTAGAGCGCCGTCCCCATCTTCGCGAGCGCCGCGGATCCGACGTAAAGCCCGCGGGAAACGTTCGCCAGCTTCTGCCCCTTCGCAAGCAGCTCCGCGGCTTCCGCCGTCTTGCCTGCCAGCTGCGCCGCCCTGGCGGCTCCGCCGGCGGAGGCGGACATGCGGGCGGCGACGTTGCTCGCCCGTCCGGCCAGCCCCGAGGGAAGGAACGCGCTTCCGTATCCGAGAATGCCGCCCGCTTCGGCGAACGCGTTGCCCCACGTCCCGAGATCCTTGAACTTGTCCTGGAGCAGCTGGCGCCGCCTGGCGCGGGACGCGACTTCGTCCTGGTAGTTGCGGTCCGTGAACCACGCCTGCGTCGCGGCCGCGGCGGTGTCGGCGGGGGAATCCCACCACACTTCCTTGGCCATGTGCGCCGCCCTCCGCCAGAACTGGCCCCACGCGCCGATGTCGCGCTCCTGCGTCAATGCGAGGATGACGGAGGCGATCTGCGTCTGCTCCTCCTGCGGGAGGTCGCGGAAGTCGCCCCACCGGGAATCGTCCCACTTCATGCCGTTGGCGACGGCGCTGTCCACGATGGACTTGCCGGTTTCGCTCAAGCCTTCCTTGAGGGCGGGGAGTGCGAAGACGATGTTCCGGCCGTCCATCTCCCGCTCGTACTGCGCGATGGTCGCCTGGTCGCGCAGGCGTCCGGTGAACTGCTCCAGCCACGTGCGCGCTTCCTGCGCCTTGGCCTTGGCGAATTCCTTCCGGTCGTCGCCAGCGAAGAGGGATGTTGCCTCCCGCTCCCAGCGCGAAATGTTGGCCGTGTAGATGTTGTAGTCGATGCGGTCGCGTTCGCTGGCGAGCTTCCATTGCTCGTCGTCGACTTCCCACTCGTTGAACGCACGCGCGAACTTCCGCCCGATGCTTTCGGAGTGCAGGCGCTCCTTCGCCCGCGCCAGCCGCCACGCGTCGTCGCCTTCGTGCGCGAGCCATTCCCGCTTTTCCTGCGTCCAGATGCTGCTGGGGTCCTGCGTCCGGGCGGCGTTCTGGAAATCGGCGAGCAGCTGCTGGAGCTCCCGCGGGTCGTTCTTGTCGCCGAGGAGCGCGTTGGCGTTCCCCCGCGAGAGGACGTCGAGGGCGTACAGCTGTTCTTCCTCCCCGTCCATCGGTCCGACGTTCATGGCGGACCTGATGCGGCGTTCGTCGATGAATTGCGTGCTGATCGGCATTGCGCTTACTCCTTGCCATTGCCGGATTCCGCCGGGACGGGATAGCCTTTGCTCTCTGGGGTGGGTCGCCACGTGGAATACTCCGCGGGACGGTCGAACATCCATCCGGCGCCGTCGATGGTCCTTTGCGCCTGCCGGATGGCCGCAAGCACGGAATCGCGCCGGTGTTTTTCCTTCACGTCCGCCAGCTGCTTGCGGATTTCGGGCATGTAGTCGTTGCCGGTGAGGAGCGCGGCTTTCTTGCACTTGTGGATGACGCCCAAGATGTAGGAGATGTCGTCCTTGCCGAGTTGCTGGTCCCGTACGGTTCCGGCGATGTCGAACGCGGCGAAGCCGTCGCGTTCTCCGCTTTGGGTGTCGTCCTTGGCGTTGAAGCGTTGCGCGGAAATCTCCCACGCCCCGCCTGCGTTCCGCAGGATCAGCGCCTCCGCCGATTCGCGGACAGCGTTTCCCTCGAGCTCGCCGATTGTCTTGTCCAGTTCGCCCTTCGTCCACCCGAGCCACTCGAACACCTCCCGGACTTCCTTCGCCGACGGGACGTCGCGTCCGGCCGATTTGATCCGTTCGTCGAGCGCGGCGCCGATTTCGCGCGCCTCGTCCGGGGTCATTTGCGCGGAAAGCCTGTGGAATTCGCGCATGATGTCCAGGACGTCGTTGGACTTGAATTCCCCGCCGTCCCGGCTGCCGTACTTGACGTAATTGAGCAACGCCGACGTCTGCTGCTTCCGGGCGGTCTCGCGTTCGGAAAGCGCTTTTGCGGCGGCGCTGTCGCTGGTTCCGGCGAGCCGGACCGTCTGGGTGGTGGCGGACATGATCCGCTCGTATGCGTATTGCTTGGCCCTTTCGCTCTTGAGGGATTTTGCCGATTTCTCGAGCTCCCTGACGGCTCCCGTCTGGGCGGCGAAGTCGTTCGGATCGGCGGCGCGCATCGTCGAGTCCGCGAGCGTCTTGAAGTCCAGGAGTTCGTTGTCCTCCCGCGCGTCGGCAATCTGCCTGCGCCACGGGTTTTTCTCCGCCTCGGTGGCATAGTCCTTGTCGAGGCGCGCTTCGAGTTGCGCGAGGTATCCGTCCCGCGCTTCCGGCGTTCCCATGTTCGCCGCCGCTGCCACGAGGAGATTCGTGTTCGCGGCTTTCTTCAGCCCCGCCATTTTCTGGCGCCACTCGGCCTTCGCCTGCGGGGTCTTCAAACTGGCTTCGACGGACTCCAGTGCTTGCCGCTGGGCCTCGTGTTCGCCCTCGTTCAATGTCAACGCGAACGCCTGCATGGTCCCCGCCTGCGCGGAAATCGTCGCCATGTCGTCTTGTTCGAGCTTGCTGGCGTTGGCCTTCTCCGCCTGTTTTGCGAGCACGCGTGCGCGGAGACGGTCTGCGTCCCCGGAGAACCCGCCTTCCGTCTCATTGCCCCATTTTTCGATTTCCGCCAGATAGACCGTGTCGCCGGTTTCGGCGTAGAGGTCGGCCAGGTATTCCACGCGCGCTTGCAGGTAGCCGTCGTGGCGTTTCGACCGGCGGTCCGCGAGCTCGGCGGTGTCGGCTCCCGTCTCCTCTCGCAATTTCCCGCCGCGCGCGTCTTTCAGGCCGAGTTCGATCCGGTCCAGCTCTTCGTGGGCGTTCTGGGCATCCGTTTCCCGATCCGCCCAGTCTTTCCAGGCGCCACCCCGCTCCCGGTCGAGAGCGCCGTCGCGCAGGGATGCCGTCTTGTTCACCTCCTGGAGCGCGTGCGCGTTCGCCAGCTTGGCCTGCGCGTTGGCGGCTTCGGTCTGCATCTTGTAGCACTCGCGCGCGTACAGGTCTTCCAGTTCGGCGCGCTTCTCCTTGCCGACGTGATCGAGAATCTTGTAGGCATCCGTTTCCTTGAAGCCTTCCAGCACTTCCATCGCCTTGGAAAACGGGCCGCTGTAGGTCGTCTTTCCATCCTTGGTTTCCACGGGCGCGTAAGGCTCGCTTGCGATGGCATCGGCGTTGTCCGCCATGTGCTTGAGAAGCGCGTTGTGGAACTCCCGCCCCCGCACGTTGTCCTGCCGCTCCTTGGCTCTCGCGTAGGCGTTGAACGCATCAACGCCGGTGCGGAGGCCCGTTCTCAGGCCCTCCACCCACGAGCGCGTCTTGTCGTTTGCAAGCCGTGCATTCGCTTCCGCGATTCCGAGTTGCGCCCGTTGCGCCGGGGAGACGGCTCGGAGGTACGCGCCGGCCGCGTCCGGGACGTTGACGGAATTCAACACGGGCTTCCGTTCCTGCGAACGGACCTTGTACATGCGGTTCAGGTTGACGGTTGGCATGGAATCTCCTCCTTTAGCTTCCCGATGCGTTTGCGGCGGCTTTGCTACTGGCGGAGGCGCTTGCAATCTCGTCTCCGGCCCACGACGCCATCACCCCACCGAGACCGCCGAAGATTCCTCCGATGGTGTTGTACCAGTGTTTCTTCCGAAGGCTGTTCGCCTGCGAAAGCGCGGCGGACTGCTGGAGCCGAGAGGCGTAGGCCTCGCCGGCGGCGCCCATCGCTGCCCCGGCGTGGCCGGCTGCTGCGGCGTAGCCTTCAGCGAGCGCCTTGTTGGCCTGGGTGCGGTACTGCCAGCCCTGGTCCTCGAACTGCTGCATGATGTCGAGTTGCTCGAGCGCGGCGTCCGCGGCTTCGTCCTGCTCCCACCTGGCGGCGGAGCCGGAATCGACGAGGACGCCGTTTGCGGCGAAGGCCGTCCGTCCTTCGCCGACGCGCGCGCGGGCTTCGAGCGTCGCGTGGTGGAGCGCCAGCTGCTCGAACCGGTCGAGATGGGCCGCCGCGAGGCGGATGTTTTTCGCGTTGCTCCGCCCGAATGCGGCGGCCATGCGGGCCTGTCCGGCGTACATCGATGCCGCCTTGATCTGGGATTCGGCCATCCCTCCGTAGATGCCGGCCTGCTGGCGGAGCGCCGTGGCGTTTCGCCGGTTGGCCGCGTTCTCTTGGTAATCCCGGAGGAATCCGCTTGCGGCTCCCAGCCCGATCGCTCCGGCTATTGCACCCCACATGTCAGCCTCCTTCCTTCATCGTGCCGAAGTTGCCCAGAAGACAGAGCGCGAGGATGTCGCAGGGCCACTGGTCCGCGCTCCGGATTTCGAATCGTCCTTCCCTGTTGTGCACCACCTGCGGGGAAATGCGGACATCGCTCCGCACCAGCAGCACCGTTCCGCCCGTTTCCACCGGTGTTTTCCGGGACTGGAACGCCGTGCTGCGCCACTCCGCTTCACGGGCGTCCGGTTCCGAGACGGGCCTGGCGGCCACGATGCCGCTCCGGAGGATCCGCAACGTCGCCTCGTACTGTGCGGCCGCCTTGCCGATGGTGTCCGCCTGCGGCGGTTCGAAGCGGATGGTCTCGAAACTCGCCTCGACCGTGCCGCGCGGGTCTTCCCCGGCGGGGAAGTCGGTCGCGTCATACCCCAAGTGGTCGGCGCACGTCGCGGCATCCATTGGCGGTTCGTCGACGTTCACGCATGGGCGGAGCCTCTCCACCCAGACGTCGCCCGGCCTGTCGGGGTGGACGAGGACGAGAAAGATGTCGCTGGTCGTCGCCGTGCCGGTTGCGCTGCTGACGCTCCCGCTTCCGAAGATGTCCACGGCTTTCAAGCCGTCCCCGCCGGCGAGCGTGTGGCGCGCCCAGGCGCAGACGCTTTCTTCGGGGCAGAACGTGATGCTTGCGAGCGAGCCGTCCGCGAGCAGGCACCAGAGGACGCTGTCGGGGTACCGCTGCCATGCGATGGCCGCGATGCCCGCCTTCGCCGCGATGTGTTCCGCCCGGAGGGAAAGGTCCGTCGGGACCACGCTGTCCCGTTCCAGCGTGTAGTCCATCTTGTAGACGCTGCGGCCGTCGTGCGCGACGAACAGCACTTCGCTCTCCGTCGTGACCGGGGGGATGCCGTCGTGGGCTCCGACGCCGGAAATCCGTTTGATGTCGATGGTGTTGTACGCCAGCGTCCCGTTGGCCGCTCCGATGGTGTATTCCCCGCTTTCCGTGAAGGCGAGGAGCCATTTTTGCGCGACGATGTGGATGATCCTGTTCGCCTCGGTGCTGGCGATGGTCGCTTCGAAGGCGTTGTCGGACACCTGCGGACGGTCCACGTAGAAGTTGTAGAGGTCGCCCGCCGCGGAGAACCAGAGCGTGAAGGGCATTTCCGCGGATCCGGCCGCGACGAGCCGCTGCTGCCATGTGGTGACGAGATTGACGTCCATGCCGGATGCCCCGACTTTCAGCAGGTCCTGTTCCCCGACCAGCGAGCCGGGGCTGATGTTGTCGTCGTGGAACGTCCGGCTTGCCATGTCCGTGCAGAGGACAAGTCCACGCATCGGGACGGCCACGGAGGTTGTCCGCGTGCCGTCCGTGAAGAAGTGGAGGGCGTATCCGCCTGCGTTTGCCACCGGGGCGAGGATGTCGAGTTTCGTCGGCACTTCGTTGTATCCGGGCGTCACGTCCCATTCCGCGATGATGTCGCCGCTTCCGTTGGTCTTGTAGAGCACGGCATGGACCGCGTCCGGATACCCGACGTTGGAAACGACCGTGGACGTCGCATTCGTGTCCGGGTCCGTTTCCTCGTGGGTCATTTTCGCCCCGAACCACACCTTGAGGGACAGCACTTTTGCCGTGGCGACGTTGTGCTGGGCTCCGATGCTGGACACCCAGGAGCCGCATGCGTGCCGCCCGTTTGCGCCGATGGCGTCCGCGTCCGTCGTTTTCCACGCCGTGGCGACGCTGGACAGCGCCGCGGTGTGCGTCACCCCGTCGATGGTTCCCGTGGCGCTCTGGCTGCCGCCGTAGTAGTTGCGGATGTCCGCGCGCGATCCGTTGTCGAGGTCCGGGTAATAGCGCGCCACCTCGCCGTATTGGCCGCCCTGGAGCTTGCCGAGGATGTAGTAGTCGTGGTGTCCCCAATCCGGGGTGAACGAGACGTCCACGAAGGCTCCGGCCGCCCATGCCAGCGTGATGGTCTGCCTCCGCGTGCGGATTGCCGACCGGATGCCGTCCTTGACGCCCCAGAGCGCGTATTCGCGGTAGCCGGCGACGTAGTTGTCGCCGCTGCCGAATCCGGACGCGGTCGTGGAAAGCGCCGGCGGATCGGAGACCGCGATTTCGGTATGCAGCTGCTCCCAGTGGACGGTCCCGGCGGAAAACGTGACTTTTGCCGTGAAGGCTCTCGTTCCGGTCAGCGTGAAGAAAACCGTGTCGCCAATCTGCTCGTGGCGGATGGCGGAAAGCGGGACGCTGCGCGTGACGGAAAGGAATGGCACGGCGGCCTCGTTCGTGGCCGTTCCGCTTGCGCTGGACCAGAAGCGCCAGAAGACCTGCGTTCCCGTGCCCTTTCGGTAGAGCGCGAGAATGCCGCAGGCGTCCTTGTCGTAGCGGTAGGGGACGAGGCGGTAGTCGCGCGCTTCTCCCGCGCTTCCGGCAATGTGCCAAACCAGTTCCGTCCCGGCCCGTTTGCGCAATCCTCCCGTCCGCCTGGGGATGAAGTTTTCGATGCGCGCGGCCGCATGGTGGTACATCTCGACGTCGTGCCTTCCCCAGAGCTCCGGGGAAATCTCCCCGGCAACGAAGCTGTTGCGGACGATGCGCTGCGCCATGCCCTACCTCCGCGCGTGGACGAAGACGAGCGGGTCGCCCCCGCCGCAGGAAGTCTGCTGGGCGTCCTGCCGCCCGGCCTCTTCCAGCCTGGCGACGGCCTCCTGCCGGAGCTGGGCGCTCCGCTGGGCGTTGTCGGTGAGGACGGGACAGATGCGCGCCGCCAGCTCCACCGCAACGGCTTCCTGGACGGCGAACGGCCAGTCGTCGGGGTTCTGGCTGTCCGGAAGATACCGGACGGCGGCGAACGGCTCCAGCGAGCGAAGGCCGCCGTTGACCGCGTCGGCGCGCACCCGTCGCCCGTCCGGTGTGCAGAGGCCGAGGACGAGGAGCGCGTCGGACGGGCTGTCGTACATCCAGCTTCCGCCCCAACACGCCCCGTTGCAGGCGGGCGTCTCGCGGACGAGCCATCCCCACTCGCGGGCGGTGAGGACGCTTTTCCTCGCCGCGTCCAAATGCTGGCGGCAGCGCATCGCCTCCGTCGACTCCTCGTTTTCTTCCGATACGAGGATGTCGTGGGGCAACAGCGCAAGCGCCCGGTTGTACAGCTGGACTTTCGTCATGCTAGATCTCCGCGAGGAACGTCACGCTGAAGAAAAGCGCGTCGAGCTTCACGTCGCCGGCGGCTGTGCCCGACGAATTGTAGAGAGCGCGTTCTCCGAACGACCCGTCCGGCATCAGCCGGAACAGACCGTGGTATCGGGCGCCGCTCGAGCCGATGGCATCGTATGGAAAGTAGATGTCGGCCGCCGGCCGCCAACCTTCGGGGAGGATGGGCCCGAAGTTGTGGTGGTCCGGCCCGCCGTCGGCCCCGAAGTCCTTGAAGTGGTAGTAGTAGTTGCCTGCAGTGGCCGCCGTCTCCTGGTTGTAGAAGCGCTTTCGCGTGACCGTGAGCATCACCGTTCCCGCCTTTTTGACCGCACGGACGACGTCGCTCCTTCCGCTGATCGTCGACGGGGTGAAGAAATCCCGCGTGTCGTTGTCCCGTTCTTTCCGCAGGGCGTTGCTCCAGATTTCCCAATGCTCATTGTCCAGGAAATCGATGGTTTCCGTTTCCAGCGAACCCATGCAGAACGTGGCCAATGCTTCGCCCCATGCGCCGGCGGTCTTCTGGTAGAGGTGCCCGCCCTGCGCGTCGAGGTAGTAGTCGCCGTTGTTGCCGAGGTTGTTGTCCGGCGCGCCGGTTCCGTGGAGAATCGTCGAGCCGTCCGCCCCTTTCGCACCGGCTGCGCCGGGTTCTCCCTGGGGGCCGCCGAAGCCCCTGACGTTTCCGAGATCAATTGCAACGCTCATGGTTTCATCCTCCGAAAAGGTATTTCCCCGCCGCGGTCGCGATGGCGCCGACGGCGGTGCCCAGGAGCCACAGCAGGGCGTTCAGCTTCGTTTCGATGGCGGCGAGCCGCGGTACGATGCCCTTTTCCTTGGAGCCGTCGCCGTTGACGGCGTGTTCCAGCTCCAGGATGCGGTGCTCGAGGTTCACGATCTCCGCCTTGATTTCCGCGATTTCCTTCGCGGCGTTCGGGTCGGTGCACATGGTTCACTCTCCCTTCGGGAGCATCTCTTCAAGCCCCGTCGGCGTCAGCAGCCACCAGCGCGTCTCGCCGTCCGGGAAATCCGGGACGGTGTCGCCGGGTTGCACGAGCCGGACGTGCTCGTCGAGCCGCAGGATGGTCTCCTTCTCGACCACCCGTTCCTTCGCGCAGCCGGCGAAGAGCATGGCCACGCACAGCGCCATGAACGCCTGCCGCGCCGCCCGGAGGGTTTTCTGCGCCGCTTCCAGCTTGCGGGATGCCGCCCGTGCATCCGCCGGCGTTCCGTGGCGCACGGCGGAGTTGTAGGTGGCGAGGGCGGCTTCGACGGCGGCTTGGGCCGCGTCCAGCCGTTCCTTCGCCGCGTCCTGCTTCTTCCAGCGGCGGAAAATGCACGCCCCGGCGATGGCCAGGGCGCTGCATGCCGCAAGCGCCCAGCTTCCCGCGTTTGGCCAGACGACTTCCGTCATTCGCCTTTCCCCTTCTTCCGCGCCTGGATGACGGTGACGAGCGCCGTGACGAAGGACGCGATGCCCGTCACCGCGGCGGTGCCGGAGGTCGTCAGCGTGCTGGATTCGTCCGCCGACAGGATGCCCGTCGCGACGAGGATGGAGGTGATGGCCGTGAGCGCCACGGTGGCGATGGTTGCCCAGTTGTTTTTCATGTTTGGTTCCTTTGGTTTGTGTGGTGGTTGTTGTTGGTTGAGTGGGGGATGGCCGGCGCCTTACCAGTTCCCGCAGCCGAAGGCCCCGGCGTCCAGCGCCGCCTGCGCCTTGGTGCGGTCCGGCGAGCGGGCGTACTCGAAGCCGACGGCTTCCTTGCCGAGCGCGCGGATGGCGCGGATCTGATTCGCGATGGCGGACGGCGTCGCCCGGCCGGGGTCAAGTTGCCCCAGCACGATGTCTCCCAGCCCCGCGAACTTGAACGTGTTGCCGCTGGTGTGGTGGGTGCCGATCTTGCCCTTGAAGTGCTTCCGCAGGGCTTCCGCCACCTTCGGCCAGCCCGCGTTGCCCGCGCTGCCGGCCTCGTCCATTTCGAGCCCCAGCACGACGTAGCTGGCGTGGTCGAAAAGGCCCGCTTCCGCAAGCGCGCCGATGCGCTCTTCCGGATGCGCGAAAAGGTCCTTGAGCCATGCCGCCGAATCGTCCGTGATGATCCACGGAACGATGGCGAACCCTTCGAGGAACAGCTTGCGGATCCTCCGACGCGCGGTGTCCGCATGCCACTCGTCGAGCGCGCAGTTGTACCCCGAGCCCCCGCCGTCGCCCAGATTGATCAGGATGACGTGCGCCGTGTCGCACCCGCGCTCCTTCATCCAGTCCATGTATTCCCGGAACTGCCCGTCCGGGAAAAACGGCGAGAGGATGTTCATCATGCGCTTTTGCGCGTTGTTCCCGTCCCAGCACGAGGCATGGACGGCCTTGTCCCACGCGACCGGCTTCTTGAGCCAGTACCGGATTCTGCGGATCAGTTTCTTCATGACATGCTTCCTTTCACTGCTTCGATGACGTACAGGCAGATGCCCGCGACCAGCGCCGCCAGCACCGCCACAACCACGATGGACACCCACGCCTTCACGCGATTCCCCCTTGCACGGTGCCGATTCGGGAGTAGGCGGAGCCGCCGCGCGCCCAGCCGCGGAGGACGATTTTCCGCGTCCGCTGCGAAGTGTTCCGCCAGGCGATGTTCACCGGCGGAATCCACCGCAACGCCTCGGTGGCGGCGGGGATGGCGTACTCTGCGAAGCATTCGGCCAGCCCCATCCCCAGGGCCATGCTCCCGAAGCCGGGAAACTCGCCGTCGAGAATCTGGACGCCCGCCGTCGCCCCATCTTCCCCCAGCATGGCGTACCACTGGACGGCCAGCGTCTCGCCGGGGCGGACGGTGACGGGCTCGTCGTGCCACGCGGTCCCGTCGCCGACCGGCGAGAGGAACCACGCGTCCGGGAGGCTCGTGGGGACCGCGAAATCCGCCCGCTGGACGAGGGTGGCCAACCCGCCCGCCCGGTGCACCACGCACGTGCGCGGCTCCGTGGTGCGGAGGAAGAGTTCGGAGTTGCCGCCCAGCGAAGAGTACAGCGCTGCGGGCAGTTCGACATCGCAGAGCTCCACGCGTCCGTAGGTGGGGGACAAGGCATTGGAGGCGGCAATCACGCCGCCAAAGGCTCGCACTCTTGCCGGCCCGGAAGCGATCCTCGCGCCGACGATCCGGCCGATGTCCGCCGCCGGATTGGACGAGGAATAGGCGATGCTCATTCCCGAAACCAGCGTGCCGACGCGGATTGCATTGGTGGAAAACAGAGTGTCCCCGGTGTACGGGGCAACGATCCGCCCCACGTCCACGTTGCCGGCGAAATGCTGGGCGCGCCAATTCGTTCCGACTTGGACCGTTCCCAGTTCGTCCCCGCTCACGGGGCCGGTGGTGTACACGCCATTCGCACTCGCCCCTTGCAGGACGAATCCTGCGGTTGCCAGGGCGGCCACGGTGCCGACCCCGGCATTGGCGGTGGTGGAGAGGGTGACGACGCGGGTATCGTGATTGATGCCGTCCGCCGTGACCAAGGTGGCCGACCCGTCGCTTTTCAGGAGGAGCAGGGCATCGCCGCTTTCCCAATCCACGGGGCGGTCCAGCGTCATGCTCCCGGCGGACGAGGCGATTGTCCGCGCGAAGGGCACGCGGGAGGCATTCCCCTCGCAATGGCTGATGATTTGCCCGGCGAAAATGTTCGCGGCATTCTTGATGCACGCGGCCGCGCGGAGGGGATAGCCGTAGTCGCCGTGGGCGGGCAGCGGGTTTTCCTCCGTCCCGCCCTCGAGGGTGACGGTGGCGGGAAGCGGGTTGGATCCCGAAAAATCGCAGTTCCCGCCATCGAGGAGGCGGATGGTGCCCGTGCCGGTGGCGTAGAGGCCGGTTTTGGCGGAGAGGTCGGTTTCGCATGTCAGGACGTGGCCGTTGAGGGAGATGGTGTCGCCGCTGGCGAGGCCGGTGAGGTCCTCCATGCGGGTGTAGGCAATGAGCGTGTGCGTGGCCATGGGCTATTCCTCCTCTCCGGGGTTGTCGGGGCTGGCATCGCGGAGGCGCTCCATCTCGGCGAGGATTTCCGCGAAGTACGGGCACGTCTCCTTGTGCTTGATGAGTTTGAGGAAGGTCAAGGACCCGGCGAAGTGGGGCGTTGCGGCGGCCTTGGCGACGGCTTGTTTGACGGCCTCGGCGGAGATGTCGGACTCCCACGCCTGGCGGCGCGCTTCGCGTTCGGCGGCTTCGCGCGCGGCGGCCTCGTCTTCGGCGGTCCAGCGGGCGACGGCGAAGTCGATGGCGTTTTGCACGTCCGCCTGCGTGGCGACGTTGCCCATCGTGCAGCGGCGGCCGTCGGAGGCGGTGACGATGGCGACCCGCGCGGGCGGGATCCATTTGGCGGTTGCGGTGAGGCTCATTGCGCGCCTCCTTCGGAGTTGAAAGGGTGAAAGGGTGAAGGGGTGAAAGGTCTTGAACTTTTCAACATTTCAACACTCAACTTTTCAACTTCACTCATCAGTACGTCCTCCAGTACCAGTTCGAGAGCGCGGGCCAGTAGTCGAGAATCAGCGTCTGCCCGTCGTAGGTGAGGGTGTTGGTGGTCGTCCCCACGATTTTCGCCTCGTGCAGGTTCGAGATTTTGCGAACCACGACCGATTGGAAATTCGTCTGCGAGGAAAGCGTGAGGGTCACGTCGTTCGAGGTGGTGTCCAGGGCGAACGCGACGTAGCCGTTCCCGCTAGGCGTCATGGCGAGGTTGGTGGTGGTGTAGCATCCCTCGCCCCATCCCATTCCGCCACCGCCCCCGCCACCTCCGCCGCCCCCGGATGCGATGCGGGCTTCGAGCACCGCCGGATAGACTTCGCCGGTAGTGGCGTCCGCCATGACGCCGACGTTTTCTGCGTTTGCCAACGTCTGGCAAAAAAGTGCTGCGATTGCCAAGGATTGGCAAATGCGTATCAGGCGTATCATTCGAGTACCTCCGTCCAAGCGTGGGTTACGATGTTGCTTTCGGCGTCGGCGTACTTGCCGACCATCTCGAAAATCCTCCCGTCCGGCATCCCGATGCGGAGGGTTGCCGCGTCGCCGCTGACGAGCGGCACCCAGACGTGGGTGGGAACGCCGCTCGCCGCGTAGCGCCCCTGCGCGACCCATTGCCGCCCGTCCGGCGTCTCGATGCACGGCGTGGCGACGCCGGCGACCACGCTCCCGATGCCGATGGAAAGGACCTTGACCGACCGACCGCCGATGGTTTCGGCGTTTGTCCACGCTACGCGCGCATCGTTGGTGTGCGTCGTGATTTTGATTGGCTCCTCGCCGGTCGGCGTCTTCGCCGTCCCGTCGCTGTCGTAGAGCGTCGTCCACGCCCGCTCTGCCGAACCGCTCGCGCTGATGGCAATGGAACTCCCGTTCGTGGTGAAGGAGATGTTGTTGGAAGGCACGAGCGTCACCGCTCCGGAGAGGCCGTTCAAGGAAGTCACGGCGTTCATGCCGAGGGAAACGGTTGCTCCGGTCAAGTTCCACGTCCCCGTGCCGGTGAGGACGGGGGGGAGGTTGGTGTCGGCGTTGTCGATGGTGAAGGAGGGGGTGAGAACGGAGGCGGCCCGTGAATAGTCGGCATTGCCGCCGATCTCGACGACGGTGTGCACGGTGTTTGTCGAAACGATGTTGGTGACAACGGTGACGTACAGGGCGACATGGTTGGTGGTGTGCATCTCCGTCGCAACGTAGTTCGTCCCCGCGTTGATGGTCTTGTTGCTGTGGATGACGGTGTTCACGTATTGAGTCCGGCCGACGGAGAAGTCGCCGACGATGGTGACATTGCCCAGGAATGTCGGATTGTCCGCAAGGGCGATGATCGGAACGTCGGTTTGCTGGTTGGTGGTGATGACGATGTTGCGGCCCGCTTCGAGGTCGGCGACGCCGACGACCGGCTCGCCGCCGTAGAGGAGCGTGCCGTCGCCGTAGGCGAGGAGGTTGGTGGACCCGGCGAACTGGATGCCGCCGACGTTCGTCGCGTTGAAGGCGGCGAAGTCCGCGTCGGCCTTGAGAGGAAATCCGCCGCCGGAGTCCTCGATGGCCTGGTCCACTTCCTGCGAGGTGTAGACGGTGTTCGTCGGGTCCATCTCGCCGAGCGTTTCCACGGCTGCCGCTTCGCCGGGCAAGAGGAACGCCAGGAGCGGCAGGAGGCAGGCGAGCGCTAGCGCCGCGTAGCGGCTCGCCGTCTCGATGAGGGCTTCCCAGATGGCGTTGGCGAGGGCGAGGCCCGTGTTGACGTTGTGGGCGGGAGTCGTCACCTGGCTTGCCTCCATTTTGTCCTTGAGGGTTGCGAGAAAATCCAGCGCCGTCCGGTCGATGGGGCCGATGACGCTCCCGAGGTCGCAGACGGTCGGAGCCGTGTCCGGGTCGGCGGGGTAGTAGGTGTAGTACAGGTGCCCGGCGAGATCGTTCGGTCCGCTCCCGGTGCCGAGCCACCAGTGCGGGGTTAAGTGGTTGCCGTCGTGGTAAAGCTCGAAGTCGTTGTCCGCGTAGGCGAAAAGGTGCCCGTAGGTCGGGCTTTCCGGGTCCTGGTCCACGCGGAAGGTCACGCATCCGGTCGAGGTCGCGATGACGGCGTCCGCCCCGCGCTCGCCCTGCGGGCCTTGCGGCCCCTGCTCGCCCTTGTCGCCCTTCGGCCCTTGCAGGATGACGGGATTCCCGTCGCCGTCGTACTCGAATGGCGCCCAGAGGAGCGTCAGGTCCCCCTGCGCGAGCGTCGTCCCGTCGCCGATCACGTAGAAGTGGAGGCAGACCGCCCCATGAGGATGCGCGGCCCCGTGGAGGAGCGCGCCGGGAAGCGGGACCGGCTTGCGCGGATCGGCGGGCGGGAACGGGTGCGGCGCATGCGGCCGCGCCCAGCGGAACGCCTCCACCAGCTCCTTCGTCGTCATGGCGAGCTGGCGCGCGCCGTCGCTCCTTGCCGCGACGTGCGGCGTCGGGTTGTCGGCCTGTTCCCATTCCCCCGCGATCTGCGGGAGGCCCAGGACGACGACTTCGGCCGATTCGTCCGCCACGCCGTCGAAGGACAGGTCGTAGGTGTTGCCCAGCACGAGCGGAGCGGACATCCTCGCGGTGCCCTTGGCGGAATCGACGACTACGGTCACGGACTGGCTCATGGCGGGAACCCCTTCCGGCGGCTACTTGACGGACTTGCGGGTCTTGGTGTTGAGGTGCTGTTCGAGCAGCTTGTGCAGCTCGTCGCTGGTGGCGGTCGGCGAAATCGCGACGCCGAATCCGGACAGCCGCTCGCGGTACTGCGCCCGCGTCATACCGTACCGGTCGGGCTTGTCGTCCACGGGAAGGCCGGAGGCGTCGACGGGCGCGAACGAGCCGTCGATCTGCGGCTTCATGGCCTTCAGCTCGTCGTCGGTCATGTCCACGATGGTGTCCGGCGTGGTGTAGACGCCCCGCCAGATGCAGGCGTGCTTGCAGATGTATTTCATGGGTGCTCCTTTCGGGGATGGCCCCCGTCCCGGTCCCCAGGAGGGCGCCGCATGCAGCGCAGGCAAAACCGGGGCGGGGGCCGTTGACGGTCTAGACGTTCGCCGGCGGCGCGGTCGTGAAGTCCTTGACGTGCGTCGGGGCGGCTTCGGTGAACTCGCCCGCGGTGACGGTCGCGCCCGTGGAGAACACGCCCTTGAGCGTGAACTTCGCCCGGACGTAGCGGAGGATGTCCTTCTTGTCGTTGAGCGTCTCGTCCAGGAGGACGCCGTCCTTCTTCGCGTTGGCCGTCGCGAGGGCGATGGCCCCGCTGTCCGCCAGCGTCTTGACGACGCCGGAGCCAGAGGTCGAGAAGTCCGCGTTGTTCGAGGTTTCCACGACCGCCTGGATGGACTGGCCGCCCGCGGGGGCGTTGTCCAGCTTCGCGATGAAGTGGAGCTTGCCGTCGTAGACGCGGGTGTTCGTCCCGTTGTCGAGGACGTTCGTCGAGACGACCGTGGACGACGCGACGCTGCCGGAGGCGGAATCGTAGCCGTCGTCGTCCTGCGTCCAGTGGCCGGACGTCCACGTTTCGCCGCCGGTGATGGCGGTGGTGCAGCGGTAGACCGTGCCGCTCTTGGAGCAGTAATCGCCCACGGCGTAGTCCGCCGAGGTGGAGTATTCCGCCGGGGTGTTATTCCCGAGGGACTGTTTGTCGGAGCAGAGGCGTTGGGTTTCGGTGATCATGGTGTTGCTTCCTTTCTTGGTCAGGCGACTTCGGTGACGGCGGTGTCCTCGTTGGTGTCGAGGCAGTCGCACAGGTGGATGGGGATGCCCCACAGCGTGTCCGGCTTGGACTGCTGGAGGTCGGCGTACTTGATGGCGTTGGACTGGGTGAGGCGCGCGAAGGCGTCTTCGATGACCTCCCACAGGCTTTCGCACATGTAGAACGCGAGGCGTCCGCCGCCGGCCTTGACGCGGCTGCGGAGGTGGCGCAGGTGCGTGATCAGGCCGTTGGCGTAGGTGTTGCCGTCGCTGGTTCCGGCCAGGGCGGTCTGCAGCTGGATGTTGCAGACGCGGCCCGCGCGCTGGAAGTTGCGGACGGCGAGGCCGATGTCCCACGCGATTTCCTGCGTCTTGTGCCACGTCGGGTTGCCGTTGGCGTCGGCGAGCTGCATGTCGCGCATCTGGTCCACCGTGAGCCCGCAGTACTTGCTGACTTCGGGGTAGAAGCAGGTGACGCCCATGTCGCCCCATCCGACCAGCCAGATGCTGCGCAGGTGGTTCGACGAGTCGGAGAGGTACGTGGAGATGCCGGACGTGCCCGCGTTGAGGACGTTGAACGCGTAGCTCTTCCGGGTCGTGTCGGATTTCGCGTACTTGTCGTAGAAGTCGGTCAGGCCGTTGAACTTCCGCGGCTCGTTGGCGATGTTCGCGTAGAAGATGGCGGCCGCCACGTCTTCGCGCATCCCCTGGCTGATGGCACGCACGTGCATCTGCCAGAGTGCTTCTTTGTCCTTCGTCTTGTCCCACACGTCGAGCGGGATCTGGACGCGCGCCTTGATGCGCCCGCAGGTGTCCCACGCCGTGGAGAAGCCGGTCTTGGAGGCGGGAACGCCTTCGCCCAGCGCCACCCACGTGCCGTGGGGGTTGTAGTTCCGGAAGTCCGTCGACAGCTTGTCGCCGTCGTCGGCCCGCAGGAACGTCGTGTCGTCGAGAACTCCGTTTTCCTCGCTCACCAGATCAAGGATGTTCGCCTTCAGCTCGCCGTTTTTCTTGCGGGCGGCCTCGGCGGTGTCGCGGAGCGTCAGTGCTTGGGAACCCAAGGTTGCCATGTTTTTTCCTTTTGTTTGGTTTTTGTTGTTTCACCGCCGATTCCGCTCCCGCGGAGTGGCCATCGGCAAATCGTCATTTCATGCCTTTCGCGAACGAGGCCATGTCGAACGTGAGCGAGCCGTCCGGGGACGCTCCCGGAGCCGGGGCGGGTCCGCCGGTGTCGCTGCGGCGGCTGCGCCCGTAGGACGCCATCGCCCGGAGGAAGCGCTTGTCGTGGGTGAGTGCGCGGACGGACTTGATGTCCTCCCAGAGCTCCGCGCCGAAGAGCGCGACGGCGCCCGCCTGCGCATCGCCCACGACTTTCCGGAAGTCGTCGCCGAACTCGGTCTCGGCCTCCTTCCTGAGGTTCGCGAGGACCGTGTTCTCCGCCGCGGCCTGCCGGTCGTTTCGGACCTTGTCGAGCAGCGCGACCGTCGCGAGAACGCCTTTCGCCTGCTCCGCCGGGACGTTCGCTCCCTTGAGGGCGCCGACGACCGTCCCCACGTCCTCCGCGGGGATGGTGACGGCATCCTTCCCCTGGCCGAGGACGAGGTCCTGGAGCTCGCCGTCGAACCCGGCGGCCTTCGCGTACTCCGCGAGCGCCGCCTTGGCCGCTTCCGCGGCTTCGGCCTGCTTCGCCTCGTCGGTCTTGAGGTCGTCGAAGATGTCGCCGGGGTCCTTCGGCGGCGTCGCGGGCTTCTCGCCCTCGCCGTTCGCGGGGGGATTGCCGCCGTCCGCGGGCGGCGGATCGCTCGCGGGAGGCGTGGGGGCCGGGGGATTCGCCGGGGGATTGTTCGCGGGAGGGTTCCCGCCGCCGTCCGCCGGGGGCGTGTTGGCCGGAGGCGTCGCCGCCGGGGGCGTGTTGTTCGCGGGAGGGGTGGGATTGGGGTTGTTGGGGTCCATGTCAGCTCCTGGGTTCGGGGTTCAAATCTTCTTCGTCGGCCAAACGGATGCGGTGCTCGTCGTCTTTCCGGGCCGACTCCACCTCCACTTCGGCGTCGAAGCATCCTTTCGGGTCCGCGGCCCGGAACGCCTTGCGGATTTCCAGGCCGAACGCGCGGCGCCCCATCCACTCGGACCGGGCCGGTTCGCCGGGCGGCGGGGCGCCGTAGAGTCCGCTGGCCTCGATGAGCATCACGTAAACGCGGCGCCCGGACGGCGTGGACAGCACCTCGCGCAGGTCCGCCTCGCGCCTGCGCTCGTTGTCGGCGATGATGGCTTTGATGGTGTCGTCCTTGCGGCTCATGCGACCACGCCTCCAATCCCGGCCTCCGCCGGTTGCCGGAACGCGTCGGCGCCACGCGCCGCCTGGGCGTCCGCGATGTCCTTGAGCATCTTCGCCTGCTGGGCCTGCACGTTCGCGTTGACCTGCGCCGCCTGCATCTGCATCTGCTGCTGTTGCACCTGCGCCCGCCCCTCGCGGATGGTCTCCACGGCCTTCTTGTCGCGGATGATGCCGAACTCCATGTAGCTGCGCGCGGCGAGCTGGACGGCCTCGTCGGTGTCGAGGTTGTCCAACGCCTGCGGGTCGTACTGCGCTACCATCCCGGTGAACTCGATGGCGTGCAGGATGCCGGTCATGCGTGTGCTGCTCTGCTGTTCGGCGTGGAGCGTGGACTGGTATTCGACCGAAATGTCCATCTCGTCCACGTCGAGAAGCGTCTGGAAGCGCTCTTCCGCATCAATCGCCTCTTCCTCGAGACCGACGACGCCCAGTTGCCGCAGGCCATTCAGATCGTAGATCCGCTGCAGCGCGTCGGCGTAGCAGATCTGGTAGACGCCGCCAACGAGCGGGTCGAGGAGGTCGTGGTTTAGGCGGGTGAGGATGGGGCCGAGGAGCGCGATTTTCTCGCTGGCGAGTTCCGCCACCTCCGTCGCCGTCATCTGCCGCTTGCCCGCTCCCATCTGGATTTGCAGGAGCATCGCGAAGAGGTCTTCGTACCAGAGCCGACCGAGCCGCTGCTCGAGGTCCGCGATGGTCGCGAGGACCGCGTCCAGGCGCTTCTGCCGCGTGTCGACGGGCTGGATGGGAATGTGCCCGGCGCTCTGTCCGCCGATGCCGGCGGAAAAATAGTTGATGGCGCCGGGGTTGAGGTTGACGCCGCCGGTCGTCCGCATGGATTCCGGCGCCGCCATCGGCGGGTCCGCTTCCTGCGCGACGATCTTCATCTTCGCGTTTTCCAGCGTCTGGAGTTCCTTGGCGTCGGGGAGGGCGAGCTGCCCAAGCCCGAGGCCGTAGGCGCTGTCCGTCGGCGTGGACCAGCGGGGGGAGATGATGGGGTTGTACGCGAAGCCGCGCATCGCGAGGACCGCGTCGGCGTCCGCTTCCGTTTCGAGCCAGTAGAGCGAGGCGAACGGGAAATCGCCGAACGCCTTGCGTTGGGCGCGGGGGACTTCCCGCGCGGGCGTCACGAGGTGCCAGCAGCGGCGGAATTCTTCCGTTCTGCCTTCCTCGAAGTCCTTGCGGACGGATTCCGGGACCTCGTCGATGCCGAACTCGTCCACCAGCTGGCGGACGGTCCACTCGCACCGGCGGAGCATCGTGCAAACGCGCCCGCGGCGGTCCTGCCCGATCCAGTAGGCTCCCTCGTCGATGACGTCGAGCCGGACGTCCGTGTCGTCGTCCGGGAGGAGCAGGCCGCAGGCGGTGCCGAACTGCCCGATGCGCATGTAGAGCGAGATCAGCGCGGTGTAGATGTTGCTCCCGGCGATGGTCGATTGGAGGAGTTCCGTCGCGTCGTCGATGGTCTTGCGGGCGTCGGAATCCAGCTTGTCGTCCGACGGCACGCCCTTGGGAACCAGCCGGAACCATTGCCGCGCCTGGTTCGTGATGCCGGATTGGAGTCCGCTCGCGAGCCGCCCGACCACGTCGCGCGTCTTGCTGTTGTAGATGGCCTCGTCGTCGCGCTTGGCGGCCTCGTCGTTGAGGTCGAGGTTTTCCGCGAGCGCCTTGCCGAGGGTAGGCTCGAAGTTGCGGCGGATGTCACGCCAGAGGGACTCGAAGGGCCGGCGCGCCTTTTCAAGCGAGGCTTTCACCGTCCCCGCCCACTGCATCAGTGCCGCGTTTCTGGCCGGGTCCAGCGCCATCGCCTATGCTCCCAGCTTGGTCCGGGTGGCGGTCCCGCCGTTGTTGTAGCGGGTCATGGTGGACATGAGCCCGCGGCGGAGGAGCTGCTTGCGGGCGGTATCGTTCCGCGCCGCGGTCATGGTCTCCTGCGCGGCCTTGAGCGGTTCGACGGCCGGTTCCTCCCGGTTCATCGCTTCGGCCATCATCCCCATGTACTCCTGCATCTGCGCCTGGTACTGCTCCTGCAGGTATGCGGGATAGATTTCCTGTGCGCGATTCGCGAGCTTGTTCGCCCATGCCCGCGATGCCGATGTGGATGATTTCCCGTCTTTCGTCCATTCGGACATGTACCGCTGCGTGCGGACGATGTCCTCGTAGCCGAGTTCCTTCCAGTCTTTGCCCTGAAGATACAGGTGGGAATCGTTGGTGATTATGCCATTTCCGTAGTCGGTCATGTCCCCGCCATACACCCCGACACCATTCTTGTCAAATGTTTGTCAAATAGCCCTCTTAAAGTCGCTTAAAAAGACTAACAGCCACCCGTGATTTTTTGTACCGGCTAGCCGAGCCTCAAGAAGAAATCCGCAAAAACCTTTGAAACGCAGGGGATTTTAAGGAATGCCCGGGGCGGGGGTCGAACCCGCATGGAACAAGTTCCGAGGGATTTTAAGTCCCTTGCGTCTGCCATTCCGCCACCCGGGCGCAGGGGGGAAGATGGCGCAGGGCGGGGGAAAAGGCAAGACGGGAGCGCGCCTATTCGACGGTGACGGACTTGGCGAGGTTGCGGGGCTGGTCGATGGGTTCGCCGCGGAGGCGGGCGACGTGGTAGGCCAGGAGCTGCTCGGCGACGACGACCGGGATGGCGGCGAGGAAGTCGGGGCTGGGGGGGACGAAGACGACGTCGTCGGCGAGTTCGGGGATGTCGCGGTCGCCTTCGGTGGCGATGGCGACGACGGGGGACTTGCGGGCGCGGCATTCCTGGATGTTGCCGAGGGTCTTGTCGTAGCC